>FWPU01004277.1_pt1 | contig 25966 bp, 26 predicted proteins | sample 2228361 | NCBI WGS metagenome assembly FWPU01 (sample SAMEA103939777, study PRJEB20133) | metagenome | reverse complement strand
ATGGCTTCAAGGACTTGATGCAAGATTTGGACTTTACAAAGTGGATTTCGATTCACTAAAAAGGAAGCCCACCAATGCAGCAGCGTATTATTCATACCTTATAAAGAGCAGGGATCTTGATGTGCAAAAAAAGGATTTTTAACCAAAATTTCATCTTTCCGTCATACTAATGTAACCTTGAAGGCTTATTATCTTAATAAGATGTTAACAGTCTATAGGCAGATGGTAAGTAGTAATGTTACTCTGTGACTTCCATATACACACAAAATACTCTGACGGTTCATTGGAGTTAAGAAAGGTGATCGATATATTTGGCCAGGCAGGTTTTGATGCAATAGCCATAACAGACCATGTAGTCAATGGAGACAGCTCCATTGGAAAACTCGCCCGCCACCTTAGACTATCTGTTACTGCAGATAACTTTGATGAATACTTATCTAACATAAAACAGGAGGCAGAGAGGGCATGGAAGAAGTATAAGATGCTCGTGATTCCAGGTATTGAAATAAGCAAAAACTATCTTTCTTCAGATAAATCTGCCCATATCCTTATCATAGACATAAAGGAATTTATTCCTGCATGTATAAGTTATGAAAAGATATTTCTTGAGGCAAAGAAACAGGATAGTCTTATAATTGCCTGTCACCCACATCATACTACTGATATGACTCGAGATACCCTATTTCTCTGGAACAACAGGGAGAAATACGCAAAATACATAGACGCATGGGAGATTGCAAACAGGGATGATGTCTTTAATGTAATCAGTCTCAAGAAATATCCGTATATAGCAAACAGTGACTTCCATAAGGCAAGGCATTTGTATTCATGGAAGACACTTCTTAACTGCGAAAAGGATATTAACTCGATTAAAAAATGCATTAGGTATAACAAAGGAGTAGCTATAACGCTCTTTAAAAATTAGGAGGAAAGATATGGAATTTTTTTACATCTTTACTGGCATCACTTTTTTGGGACTTATTGCTTATGGACTACAGATATTGGCAGTGCGGTCAATATTAAAAAATTCTTGTAGTTTATCGCTTGCAAACAATGAACAAAGGACACCGTTGCCTCCAATCTCCATTCTCAAGCCTCTCAAGGGACTTGATGATAATCTATTTGACAATCTCGAAAGCTTCTGCACGCAGGACTATCCAGAATACGAAATCATCTTCTCGCTTCAAGACTATAATGACCCAGCATATAGGGTGGCAAGAAAGATAAAAGATAAATATCCTGAAAAGAATATCTCTGTTATAGTAGAAAAATGCGATATAGGATTAAACCCGAAGGTCAACAATCTCATACCGGCATATAAGGCATCCAGGTATGATTATGTGCTTATCAGTGACAGTAATGTAATGGTAGATAAAAATTATTTAAAGGAGATAGTCAAGCACATGAAAGACCCTGATGTTGGCCTTGTAAGCAATGTTATAAAAGGCATTGGAGGCAGAACCCTCGGCTCCATATTCGAGAACCTTCACCTGAACTCCTTTATTATAGGAAGTGTATGCTTTTTAGATAAATTCTTAAAAATGCCGTGCGTAATCGGCAAATCAATGCTTATGAGAAAGAGCACTCTCGAAGCAGTTGGTGGATTTGAGGCAGTAAAGGATGTACTAGCAGAGGATTATGTCATAGGAAAAAGGATTCATAAAATGGGCAAAAGAGTTGTGCTGTCAAATTATGCGATAAACAATGTAAATGAATACTGGGGTATAAAAAGATTTCTCAATAGGCATACGAGATGGGGAAAGCTCAGGTGGAGGCTTGGAGGGATAAAATATATCACTGAGCTCATCGGGAATCCTGTATTAATGTCTTTTGTTCCGATTTTGTTATGGAAGATTTCAGAGGTAACTCTTTTTTTTGCACTGTTTGTATCTTTTGTCAAGATCTTGGGAGATCTGTATCTTAGGAAGATAACCGACTCTAATTTAAATCCCTTAGTTTATTTTTTGGTTCCAGTAAAAGACATAATTATAGGTCTCATCTGGTTTGTGCCCATATTAAGTAACACGGTTGTGTGGAGGGACAATAGATATATCATCGGTAAAGATTCGATACTCTCCCCATGCCTTGAATCTGGCATGTGGGCGTGGAGATACAGGATAGTTGATGCAATAAAGGCAAGGATTGCATATTAACGATGAAGATAGCCATACTCGAAGACATTCACGGAAACATCGAGGCACTGAAGGTTGCATATGATGCAGCAGTGTCCAATAATGTTGAAAAAATTTATCACCTCGGAGACATCGGTGAATATGCCCCATTTGTAAATGAGGTTATGGACTTCCTTATTGAACATGAAATCGAGGGGGGTCAGGGCAATTATGATGATGCTATTGTGAACAACAAAGAGCACTGCGGGTGCAAATATGAGGATCCTTTACAGGCAGAAATGGCTTAATTATCATTTGAATGGACAAAAAAGCATACGACTTAAAAAAGTAAGGATTATATGAAAGGACTTTTTTTTGAGATAGCCTTTGAGGTTGAAGGTAAAATGGTGAAGATATTTCACGCTGAGGGAACGAAGATAGTATTTATAGGAGATATAAACCAGATTGACACACCATATCTTGATGCCATGAGTAATGGCCTGTTTTATATTAGCAGGCTATCTTTAAAGATGCCTTCATCAGTGACTTCAATCTGACAGCCGTCCGCATGCTTATGGCAGCCTATAAATCTTTTGAGCGTAACACATACACACATGTTAGTGAGTATAAAATATTTTGAACAGTAGTGAATTGTAACAAAGATTTAATATTGATTTAATAATTGTGTAATCTCTGTCTTTATATAATTAAACATGGCATCAATAAAAACTGAAGCCCCAGTGAGTTGTCCATTATGCAATTTAGAAGCTGTATACAGGTACGGAAAGACAAAGACAGGAAAACAGAGATTTGTGTGTCTTATGTGTGGAAGGCAGTTCAGTTATGGTGCAAAAAAACAGGAAGTACAAGGAAAACCAAAGTGCCATAAATGTGGCGATACCATGCACCTATATAAAATTGAAGATGAAACTATAAGGTTTAGATGCTCTAATTATCCCGAATGCAAAACATTTAGGGTATTTAGAATAAAAGAAGAAATTATCGATAATCAAAAGAGATTTTACAAAGGGGAAGCTGAACCCTTTGTGACAGAAGGAGGAGCAGAATGAGCTATTACATTCATAATGTACCCGGAAGATTGAGAGTAAAGAGTCCAGTTATTAAAAGAAACTCTATTGCAGTTAATGAATTAAAAAAGGTTTTAAGTACTATGCAGGGTATTGCCACTGTTGACATTAATCCTACTACGGGGAGCCTCCTTATATATTACAATACAAAGCTTCTTAAGCATACCGATATTGTAAACCTGCTTGAAAGAAAGGGATATTTTGATGCATCAAAGGCTGTAAACAATGATGAGTACATACATACAACTGCAAAAAAGGCAGGAGACCTGATCGGAAAATCTCTCTTCAGCACATTTACTGGTATGGCACTGGAGGGAACACCACTTTCATTTCTGACTATACTTATATAAAAATTCTATAATATACCTCTGTTTCTGCGTACAGAAAGCAGATATTTGACCTTTCTGCTTATAAGTACTGGTAAAAAGTCTTTTATCCTTGCTTTCTTTTTAAATCTCCTCAATACTATTTCATAAACTCATTCGACATCATCGATAGATATTCCAATACGCAAGGAAAGCATCTCGATCGCGTTTTTGTGCAGTTTTCTCTCGGTCTCGTCATCGTATAGAATAGCAATTTTACTATCGTCCTCTTTTGTTTTTTTCTACTATATCCATAAAAATGCAGGCAGAATCGAGACAATAATTACGAGCCAGAATGTTGTATATTGTCCCAGAAATATCCATGGATTATACGTTTCCTTTGGGGATATTTACATTCATTCCATACAATCTCCCTATGACAGTTACATGGATCGAAAATGTAAAAAGTATTGTTAATATCGCAAGTATATTGTTAGTTCTGTCAGAACTGATATGTCGCCTCTTGCCTCAGTATTTCAGCCCTATCTGTTAATTCCCATGGAAGACCTATGTCCATCCTGCCCACATGGCCGTAGGCTGCAAGCTTTCTGTAAAATCCACCCTTGATTATTGAGGGTAGGTGTCTAAGATTAAACTGTTTGATTATTCCAGCAAGGCGGAAATCAAAATACCTCTCGATAAGCATGGCTATCTCTTCATTAGAAACCCTGCCTGTGCCGAAGGTCTCCACCTGTATGCTCACAGGCCTTGAAAAACCTATGGAATAACTGAGCTGAACCTCGCATTCATCGGCAAGGCCTGCTGCAACCACATTCTTCGCAGCATATCTGGCTGCATAGGCGCCTATCCTATCGATCCTCAAAGGATCTTTGCCGCTCAGCGCCGAACCGCTGTGTCTTGAGTACTCACCATATGTATCAACCGCATTTTTTCTGCCTGTAAGTCCTGAATGAACCAATGGTCCTCCTGTGATAACAGGACCATCGGGATTAACAAATATCTTAGTTCTGCTATCGGGCTTTATCTCTTCGTCATGAAATGCCGGTTCGATCACATGTTCCAGCATGTCATCGTGAAGTCTCTTTAAATCAGGGCCTCCATTAGATGCGGTCTTATCCTGACTGGCGATTATAGTTATGGTATGTATGCGATGTGGTCTTCCGTTTTTATACTCCACCCCAACCTGTGTCTTTCCGTCAGGCTTAAGATAAGGTAGGATGTGCTGAAACCTGACAGATGCAAGACGCCTTGCCAGCTTGTGGGCAAGCCATACAGGCATAGGCATGTATGAGGCGGTTTGATTGCATGCAAATCCAAAGACCGTTGCCTGATCATGAACAGGTATTTTTTCGATCTCTTCTTCAGAGAGGCTTTTCTCATCAAAAAAACTTATGCCGTCATGTCTCGTTTCCTTGAGTCCTGTAAGAATACTGCATGTCTTTGCATTAAAGGTGCTTCCTGTATATCCAATTTGGCTGATAACCTGTCGGGCTATATTTGGAAAATCCACAGAAGCACTTGATTCAAATCTTGCTGCTATAAAAACAATGTTTGTAAAGACTGCACACTCTGCCCTGATCCTCGAGTATGGATCCTGCTGTAAAAAATGATCCACTATGGCATCGCTTATCTGGTCGCAGAGCTTGTCGGGATGTCCCTCTGTCACAGACTCAGATGTGAATATAAAGTCCTTTTTCATCTTTCACCTCATTTTTTCGTACTTTCATTCACCAGTAGCGGCACTACTGCACTACCTCCAATAACAATACCGTCAATTATATTTATGGGAGTAATCCCCAGGAGGCCCCTTAGTACGGGTAATGTCATGGACAACACCTGTAAAGCAAAGGAGACTCCGAGGGCTAAATTTAGATATTTGTTGGGCGGTAATCTTTCTATATCAAAGATAGAATGCTTCTCTGAGCGACAACTTATTGCATGGAGGAGTTGCCCTGCTGTGAGGCTCATAAATGCCATTGTGCCTGCTCGAGGTCCCATTCCATATCTCGCAATACCATAACCATAGGCACTGAGGGCACCTGCTGATAGGACTGCTGATTCAAATGATATCCTCTTAAAGTCAGAAGATTTTATAATAGGGTCATCTGGGTCTCTCGGAGGACGACTCAATATATCAGGCTCAGGAGGTTCAAGTGCAAGTGCAAGTCCAGGCGCTATATCTGACATTAGATTAATCCATAAAAGCTGCACTGCATTAAGGGGTTGACCAAGACCACCTGCAATGGCTGTAAACATGACCATTATCTCGCTAAGATTCGTGGAGAGAAGGAAACGCACAGATTTTCTGATATTGTTATAAATAGTCCTGCCCTCACTTATAGCAATAATCATTGTCTCCATGTTGTCATCCTCCAGTACAACATCAGCAACCTCACGGGCAACATCTGTCCCTGTATGTCCCATGGCAATACCGATATTAGCAGCCTTAAGGGCAGGTCCGTCATTAATTCCATCACCTGTCATTGCGACTATTTTTCCAGCATTCTGTAGTGCCTGAACTATCTGGAGCTTATGGGCAGGGCTGACCCTCGAAAACACATGAACCCTTTCACTAAGCGCTTTTATAACATCTGGCTCTAAATCTCTAAGATGAGTAGAATCAAGGATTTGTAATTGCTCACCTTTAGATAGATTCAATTCCTTTCCTATGGCAAAGGCCGTTGGGCTTTGGTCGCCTGTTATCATAATAGTGTCTATACCAGCACTATGAAATGCACCTATTAATTCCTTAACTCCATCCCTTATTGGATCTGCCATTCCAACAAGTCCGAGCCATATCAAGTTATTAGAGGATAAGATGCTCAGAGGTTCAGAAGTTTCTGATTCTTCCAGACCTTCATCTATAAATGCATAAGCAACACCGAGCACCCTCAGTGCTCTGCTTGCCATTCTTTCGTTTTCTATCTCTATTGTCATTCGTTCCTCTTCTCTAAGAGGGAGCTTCTTTCCATCTTTCATATAAAAGGCACACATTGACAGGACCTCTGTTGGACTTCCTTTTGCGGCAAGAATCTTGCCATGATAGTTCCTTGCACCATGAATCTTAATGTTATGAATAGTAGCCATGTAATTACGGTTTTCTGAACGGTGCAGGATTCTTAAAAGCGGGAATTTCTCCCTGAGCATCAATATATCAACACCAGAGCTTATTGCTGCATAAATAAGGGCATTTTCTGTGGGAGAGCCATGAACAATATAGCCATCTCCATTCCTATTAACTACGCTTTCATTGCAGAGTACGCATATATGAATAAGCCTGAGGAGTTCATCACAGAAATATGGGCTTATACATTCCTTATTATATAACGGCCTTCCATGAATAATTTGGCTTTCATCTTCCAGCACGAAGAATTTACCGTCATGCAGTTTCAGTCCTCTCATACCCGTATGCACATTGACTACAGACATCCTATTCAGTGTGAGTGTCCCTGTCTTGTCAAGGCATATAGTCTGAACAGAACCGAGTGTTTCTACTGCATCGAGATGTCGGATAAGGACATTGTGCCTTCTCATATTTCTTACACCAAGGGCAAGGGTTGTTGTTGCTACTGTTGGAAGCCCCTCTGGAACAGCAGCAACAGCGAGGGATATTGATGTCTTGAGCATCTGCAGAAATCCATATCCACGAATAAGTCCTATTAAGAAAACGATGCCGCATACAGCACCACCAATCAATACCAGTTGGCTCCCCATCCTGTTTAACTGTTGCTCCATTGGGGTCTCAGGATGTTTTGCTTCTCCAACAAGAGCCTGTATCTTTCCTATCTCTGTGAACCTTCCTGTTGCAACAACCACTGCAATGCCCTGTCCTCCTGTAACAAGCGTTCCCATATAGACCATATTTAACCTGTCTGCAAGAGGAATATCACCTGCACCTTCGAGCTTAAGCATTCCTGCACTTTTTACCACTGGCATGCTCTCTCCTGTAAGTGCTGATTCATCAATGCTCAGATGGTGAGCCTCTATAAGCCTGGCATCTGCTGCTACATAACTTCCTGGCCTGAGGACAAGGATATCGCCAGGGACAATATGCTCTACTCCGATTTCCTTTATACTGCTGTCCCTTATAACAAAGGCAGATGGCCTCACAAGGCTCTTTAATGAATAAATGGTCTTTTCTGCCTGACTTTCTGTAAAATAGCCAATAGCCGCATTTATAGTTATTACGCTTAATATGATCGCTGCATCTAAAAGCCCTCCTGTAACAATAGAAATACCTGCTGCAACACCAAGGAGGGCGACTGGAAGGGATTTAAATTGATCAATAAAGATGCTCAGCCCTGAACGAGGAACAGACTCAGGAAGGATATTTGGTCCGTATTTCTTAAGGTTTGCATTTGCTTCTTCATGTGATAATCCACGACTTTTATCTACACCAAGTAAAGATAAGACCGAGGATGATTCAAGGATGTGCCATGGTTTAATGGTCTGTTCCTCAGCATAGATAAAAGCACGTCTAATCTTCCTTCTACTGATAATGTCTTTTTTAGCACTATCAGGGTGACTCAGTGTCGAAGCAACCGCATGCCCTACTGATTGATTATACCGCCCTGCTTTAATTGGATTATTTCTAAAATTTGTTTCCTGATAAACGGTTTTTTTATTGCCATATTCAATGACAATGTCTTTTATATCTGATGCTATGGTGTGGACATTATAATTTGAATTGAAAAATACAAGGACATTACCTGTAATTGCATTTACAAAAAAACTACTTATCCCTTCTTTTTCTGATAGCCTTGATTCGAGATGTCTTTTTAGGGACTCCGAACGACGGAGCCCCTTGATTTTATAACGTGCCCTGCCTTTTACAGAGGCATGTATAACCTGAACCACACCCTGTTACTCTCCCCTTCTTCCTTTACCTCGTGTTGTAATCTCAGGAGTTGTGGTTATTTCTGGGGTCGAAGGGGATGTAGATTCTGGATGAGTTGATTTTGGCTTTGGAAGTGCAGCACCTGCAACCTCCTTTACCCCCTCGACAACCCCTACGAGCATATCTTTAACGGCCCTTACAGCTGTATTTCCTATGGTACTTGCTGTCTCTATTGCACCACTGACAGCAACCTTTGCCACTTCCTCCACATTTCCGCCTATCTCTTTTGTTGCCTCAATAACACCATCTACAGCCCTTCTTGCAACAAGGGCGACATCTGCTCCTATCTCTGCAGCTCCTTTAACCGCGCCCTTTACTGTCTGTCCGGATGCAGAGACAATGTCTCCGCCTACATCCGCCACACCCATTACAATTCCCTTTGCTACACTCTTTGTGCTGAGGATAAGTCCTGTGCCAACCTCTTCTGTTGCCTGAATTGCTCCCTTTACCACATCCTTTGTAATATTGACGCTTTCGCTTGCTATCGAGGCAGTTGCCCTGAGGGTATTGGAGACAGTATTTTTCACGAGGCTTACGATCTCTGCCTCAATTTCATTTATACCCTTAAGACTGCTTATTATACCCTCTTTTACTACTGTTCCTGCCCTCCCTATGCCTTCGCCTATGCCCATGCTTCCTGCTACTGTTTCGTTTGACATCTTAACCTCCTTTCTGGTCCTGTTTAATACAGGACGATTTTGTCAAAAAATATTCACAAAATTGTTTGCAAGTTTCTCTTTATGGAATCTTTAAACTTAGGTTAATTTTCTGTTACATCATTCCATGCCTTTATTTTTGGACTTTAAAAAGATATTAAATGCATACCAGAAGGCAGTATACCATGCAGGTGCTGTAAAATTACCCCTGCTTATCTGATAAATACCAAGACCTAAAAGTGTCAGAAATACTGTACTGGCAAGATCCATGTCACCACCTGTTAAACTCTTTATTTTTCCGTCAATAGCCTTAAAGGCATTTGATACTGAAGAGTGCAAATCTGCCTTATTATGACTGTTGTTTTTGAGATCAAAGATCTTTCTGCTCCGTGCATATTCTGCTATTTTTTCGATGTCGGGTGTATAAACGACAACGCTTCCTGATACTGGATTAGCATCTATTTTTTCGATATCGCCATATTTAGACAACTGATCTTTTAAGGTCTCAAAGTAATGAAAATCACCTTTCCTCGAAGGTATCTTCAATCGTGACCTATTAGAAATCTTATGGCTTAAGAAGGCATCTGGAAAATCAGGCACCTGACTCGCCTCCAGATATTCCTGCGGAAGACGCTTCTTTATGCGCCTCTGCCATTTCAGCCTTTGCCTCAGCAACTATATCCTCAACCATTTCAGTAACCTCTGCAAATGTCTCCCTTCCCTTTTCATAAAGCATTATTCCACTCTTTATTGCAGCCTTTGCAAGAGGTTTCATAACACTGGCTACTACTGGTATTACGACTGGTGCTAAGACTGCAGCACCAATGCCTATAGCAAGGCCGCCCAGAATATTTCCTTTAAATCCATTGTTAAAAAGTGCCATACTACACCTCCTGTCTTTACTTTTAATTCTTATTTAAATACTACTTTAATGAAAATCATTAATCAATTATTTTTTTCATTACTTGCCTAAAAAGATTGCAGTAACCAAAATTTAACTCTGTGTTCATAATTTTGTAAAACAATTAGTTTAACTTTAATTGTAAAAGGTTATTTTTATGATTTATTACAGGATAATACAACACACTCAAGGATGCATAAAGATTGAAGTGCCGGCTATTAAAAAACTTTCTTCATTAGAACTATTACAGATCTCAAAGCTCTTTTCTTCTATCAATATCTCTGAAGGCATAAAGGATATTAAACCCAATCTGTTTTCAGGAACTATATTAATAACATACATACCTGAAAAGATAGACATAATTGAATATCTAAATAATATTGCTTCCAGTAAAGATCTGCAAAGACTCATGGGAGAACATGATTACAAGAGATAACACAAAATGCCCATATCTGATGAATCCAGCCAAGAGAAGCAAGGTCTTAAGTAGGGCAAAATGGTCAAAATTAACTTGCACAGCTAATATACAGCCGTATACACCAAGTGATTTTCAGCTTCTTCAGTATTGCACAAGTAAAGACCATAAAAAGTGCCCTTTTTACTTAAGTCTCAATTTAAAGACATTACATTTGTAACATAAATTTAATATTCCCTTAATATAGATTTTACATTTTTTTTGTATAGTATTCTAAAGATGAGCAGAGTAAAATCCAAATCGAGTATTGCAAATCTTTACAGTAACAAGAAAGGAGGTGATGCGATAAAGGTTGTAAGTTTTTTAGGTCATTTAAATAGATTTAATTAAAAAACTTAAAAAAGGAGGTATAGGTGATGTTAAAGAGATTTCTAGTCTGTTTAATTATCTTTGTTTTGACGACAATCTTTACGGTATCTCTAAAAGCAGAAGATAAGATTGTGAGGATTGATGGTTCAAGCACAGTCTATCCAATCACAGAGGCTGTTGCTGAGGAATTCCAGAAGCAAAAAAATATTAAAGTGACAGTCGGTATCTCAGGCACAGGTGGTGGATTCAAAAAATTCTGTAGAGGTGAAATAGACATATCAAATGCCTCAAGACCAATAGTTAAGAAAGAGATCGATCTATGCAAAGGGGCAGGGATTGAATTTATAGAGCTCCCTGTAGCATATGATGGACTAGCGGTTATGGTTAATCCGAAGAATTCATGGGTCAGTTCTCTAACAGTCGATGACCTTAAAAAGATGTGGGAGCCAGCAGCAATGGGTAAGATCACAAAGTGGAATCATGTAAGGCCTGAGTGGCCTGATGCACCATTAAAGCTTTTCGGTCCTGGTGTTGATTCAGGCACATTTGACTACTTTACAGAGGCCATTGTTGGTAAGTCTAAGGCTTCAAGGGGTGATTATACAGCGAGCGAGGATGATAATGTCCTTGTTCAGGGAATAGCAGGAGACAAAAATGCTCTTGGATATTTTGGCCTCGCATATTATGAAGAAAATAAGGATAAATTAAGACTCGTACCTATTGTTAATCCAAAGACAGGCAAAGAGGTCCTTCCATCATTAAAGACAGTTATGGACGGCTCTTACCAGCCTCTTTCGAGGCCCTTGTTCATTTATGTAAGCAAAAGATCTTTGGCTAAGCAAGAAGTAAAGGAGTTTGTTAAGTTTTACATAAAGAATGCACCAAGACTCACAAAAGAGGTGAAATACATTCCTCTTCCTTTTAAGGCATATGAGCTTGCTTATCAGAGATTCAAAAAAGGCACAACAGGGTCTATGTTTGAAGGGAAACCTGAGGTCGGACTTACGATAGAGGAACTCCTTGCTGAGGAGGCAAAAAAGTAAAAGATTTTTAAAGGGGCATGTGAGCCTACATGCCCCTTTTGTAACAGAATTGTAACATTCTTGTAATATTTCTGTAACAAAGAGAAAATAAAATACTTTATCGATGAGACATATATGCCTTCAAGATGAGGGGGGTATTTTAAGGTGAAGAAGATGACCAGAGGAAGAGAGACTGTAATAGAGGCAGTTCTTTTTTTGTCTGCTGTCTCATCTGTCTTTGTTACAGTGAGCATAGTTGCTGTTTTATTTTATGAGTCATATGGATTTTTTAAGGAGGTTCCGATTTTCGAATTTCTGACAGGGACTCAATGGACACCACTATTTGCAGAGCCAAAGTTTGGGGTTCTTCCTCTTGTAGTAGGAACTCTTCTTACAACGATAATAGCGATTTCAGTTGCACTGCCACTTGGACTCACTACAGCAATATATTTGAGCGAGTACGCCCCTCATAAGCTTAAGGAAGTAGTAAAGCCTGTATTGGAACTCTTGGCTGCAGTCCCAACTGTCGTGTATGGATATTTTGCCTTACTATTTCTGACCCCTATCTTGCAAAGGTTTATTTCCGATCTTTCAGGTTTTAATGCATTGAGTCCTGGCATAATAATGGGTATTATGATAATACCTTATGTGACATCTGTGAGTGAGGATGTTATGAGGGCAGTTCCTATGTATATAAGGGAAGGCTCATATGCAATGGGCGCTACAAGGCTTCAGACTGCCTTTAAGGTCATTATTCCTTCTGCGTTTTCTGGTATTCTAGCAGCCTTTATCATGGGCATATCGAGGGCAATAGGAGAGACAATGGTAGTTGCGATTGCCGCAGGGATGATGCCAAATTTTACATTTAATCCATTAGAGCCTGTCCAGACATTTACATCTTATATAGTTCAGGTAAGCTTAGGAGATGTCCCACATGGCACTCTTGAGTATAAGACAATATTTGCTGCGGGGATCGCTTTGTTTTTTATGACATTTTTTTTAAATATCATTGGTTTTTTCTTAAAATCAAAGATAAGGGAGAAGTACTAAGACTGTGAGCACAAAACTAGAGAATATAGATATAAAAAGGCGAATAAGGGTATCGGAGTATTGGGATCATATATTTGCGATAATAGGACTTCTTTCATCCTTTGTAGGCCTTGCTCTTTTATTTATACTATTTATAGATCTATTCATTGATGGCTCACCAAGGCTTAGTTATAAATTTTTTACATCTTTCCCCTCAAGATCCCCAGAGGAGGCTGGAATACTTTCTGCGTGGGTAGGTACATCTCTTGTTATGGTCGTAACAGCCATGACGGCAATACCCCTTGGTGTGGCAGCTGGTATATATCTTGAGGAGTATGCGAGAAAAAACTGGTTTACTGACATTATAGAGATAAATATATCAAATCTTGCTGGTGTGCCCTCGATTATTTACGGTCTGTTGGCATTGGGTCTGCTCGTTTATTTCTTTAAGTTTGGTGAAAGTATCTTGACAGGCGGACTCGCTCTTGCCTTGTTAATACTTCCGATTGTGATTATGGCTACAAGGGAGTCTATCAGAACTATACCAGGTTCAATAAGGGAGGCGTCATATGCACTTGGTGCAACAAAGTGGCAGACTGTGAGGCACCATATAATTCCGTATTCCTTTGGAGGCATCCTTACAGGCATAATTATAGGTCTTTCGAGGGCAATAGGAGAGACAGCTCCATTAATAACAATAGGGGCACTGACATTTATCGCCTTCCTTCCAAGCTCACCGGTCACAACAGATTTTCCGTTTATTTCTTTTAGATGGCTTTTTGATCCATTTACGGTTATGCCCATCCAGGTATTTAACTGGATATCAAGGCCCCAGAAGGGATTTCACATAAATGCCGCAGCTGCTGGAATAGTTCTTTTGATTATGACATTGATTATGAATGGTCTTGCGATTTATATTAGATATAGGTTCAGAAGGAAGATAAGATGGTAACGGATAGTCTAAAAGCTGAAGTTAAAGGGTTAAATTTTTATTATGGTGATGTCCAGGCACTTAAAAACATTAATCTGCCAATAGCAAGAAAAAAGGTTACTGCCCTTATAGGACCTTCAGGATGTGGTAAAACGACACTCCTTAGATGTTTTAATCGCATGCATGACCTCTACCCAAATAACAGATATGAGGGAGAGATTATTCTTTATCCCGACAATATCAACATCCTCACTCGAGAGATAAACCCTATTGAGGTGAGGATGCAGATAAGTATGGTCTTTCAGAAGCCAAATCCTTTCCCTAAGTCTATATATGAAAATGTGGCATATGGTTTGAGGGTGAGAGGTATTAAAAAGAGAAGTATACTCGATGAGATTGTAGAGAGATCACTTAAGGCTGCAGCACTTTGGGATGAAGTGAAGGACAGACTCGACAAACCTGCCTTTGATCTTTCAGGTGGCCAACAACAAAGACTATGCATCGCAAGGGCCCTTGCCACAAATCCAAGGATACTCCTCTTTGATGAGCCGACATCAGCACTCGATCCAATCGCAACATCAAAGATCGAAGAACTTATAATAGAGTTTAAGAATGAGGTAACGATAATAATTGTAACTCATAATATGCAGCAAGCGGCGAGGGTTTCTGATTATACTGCCTTTATGTACCTAGGTGAGATTATTGAGCTTAATAAAACTGATAAGATATTTACAGCTCCATCTGAAAGACTTACAGAGGACTATATTACGGGGAGGTTTGGATAATGACAGTATTTGATGAGGAATTAAGGAATCTAAAGGAAAAGATCCTGAAGATGGGTTCACTTGTTGAAGAGGCAATAGATAAATCCATACGCTCACTTGTTGAAAGGAATGATGAACTTGCAAGGGAAGTCATTAGGAATGACCACCTTATAAATGCCTTTGATGTCGAGATAGATGAGGAGTGCATAAGGCTGATTGCTCTGAGACAGCCAAAAGCAGGGGATCTGAGATTCATTACGACCGCAATGAAGATAACGACAGACCTTGAGAGGATCGGAGACCTTGCGGAGGATATAGCAGAAAGGGCATTGGAACTCAGTCAGGAACCACCTCTGAAACCATATATAGACATACCGAGAATGGCTGAGATAGCAAGAGGTATGCTGATTGATGTCCTTGATGCATTGATGAGAAAGGAGACCTCAGTTGCTTATAATGTTATTAAAAGGGATGATGAGGTAGATAATCTTACTGTTCAGATATTTAATGAGCTTTTATTTTTTATGATTCAAGATCCAAAGACAGTGAGTAGGGCTGTAAAGATAACATATGTCTCAAAGTATCTTGAGAGGATTGCAGACCATGCCACGAACATTGCGGAGATGGTTGTTTATATGGTTGAAGGAAAGATGATAAGGCACACAAAGATCTGAGTTCAGATACTTAATCTTATATCGAATGTCCTGATATTGACCTTTCCCATAAGTCCTGCCTGCCACAAAAGTTCAGTTGCCTTTACCTTTTCACTCTCAGGCACAAGGAGCGTGAATCTAATGCCTTTATCTATCATCTCCTTCCATATTTCGATCTTTTCTTTCTTCAGGGCTGCATCAATCTCTACCTCTATTATACCCACAACGATTCCATGGCTGATTAAGATAATATCAGGATAATAACCATGGAATTCATTCTTCTTGTCGTTTAGGAAATTAACCCTTATCTCGGAATATTCCTTCATAAGTTTTTCTCTCACTGTGCTCACAATAAGGTCGTGCAAAAGTCTTTCTTCCATGGGAATATTATAGCACCTTTTATGTTATAATTTTTTATGGAAAAGGAGAAGATTGATGCTACTGAATTATTCAGAAAGGTGCTCCTTAAATTTGATATATTTTTTCATTTTATTGCTGCAGTGCTTCTGCTTATTGCATGTGGTCTGACTATTTACTTTGGGATCCTTAATATATTGCATCCAACAAGGAATTCTATAATCCATCTTGTGAATGATGTCTTGCTTGCGCTGATAATCCTTGAACTTCTCTGGACAGTGATAAGATTTCTTAAAAAACAGAAATTCGTTCTTGCTCCGTTTCTGGCAATAGGAATAATCGCTGCTGTAAGGAAGATATTAATTATTGAGGCACAAACATCTTACCTTGAACATACACCTGTAGAAAAACTCTATGAGATAGGCCTTATATCAATCGTCGTAATAATCCTCGTTTTAGCATATTATATAACCGTTAAAGCACATAGCATGGAGCAGTAAAGTCGATGGATGATTTCAATGGTCTGGATATAAATGATGCCTTCAGGAGAGCGATTCATGTACTTGAGAATACAACGAGTTCGATCTTCATAACAGGGAGGGCAGGGACAGGCAAATCCACATTCCTTAATTATTTTAGGAGTATTACTAATAAAAATACGGTGGTTTTAGCCCCTACCGGTGTGGCAGCGTTGAATGCAAGGGGACAGACCATCCATTCATTCTTCAATTTTGGACCTGATATCACACCTGAATCCGTGAAGGAGATAAAACCATTCAAAAGGGATATCTATAAAAAGGTTGATATTATCATAATCGATGAGGTTTCAATGGTGAGGGCTGATCTCATGGACTGTATCGATATATTTCTTAGAAGATTCAGTAAGGAACCTAAAAGACCGTTCGGCGGTATTCAGATGGCATTTATAGGAGACCTTTACCAGTTACCACCTGTGGTGAAATCTTTTGAAAGGTTATTCTTCAGTCAATACTATGAAAGCCCCTATTTTTTTAGTTCCAATGCATTCAAAAATATTGAACTCGAATTCATAGAACTTGAGAAGATTTATAGACAGACGGATAGGGAATTTATAGGTCTTCTTAATAGGATAAGAAATAATACAGTGACCGAGGAAGACCTCGAGATACTGAATAAGAGAGTAATTCCTGATTATGAACCACGGGAGGATTATTTTTTAGTCTGTCTTACAACAACGAATGAAATAGCAAGAAAGATAAATATGGAAAGATTGAAGAGATTGAAGGGAAAGGAGCACATATATACAGGTTATATAGAGGGAGAATTTTCAGCAAAGGATCTTCCAACTGAACCAGTCCTTAGATTAAAGAAGGGTGCACAGGTCATGCTTCTTAATAATGACTCTTATGGAAGATGGGTGAACGGAAGCATCGGCAGAATAATCGATTTTGAGAAGGTAGATGATTCTGAGATTATATTGATCAAACTTGAAGATGGAAGCATCGTGGATGTGGGTCCACACAGGTGGGATATGTATGAATTTTATTATGACAGAGAATCAGGAAGGGTTGATTCGAGAAGTATTGGATACTTTGAACAATACCCCCTCAGACTTTCATGGGCGATAACGATACATAAGAGTCAGGGTCTCACATTTGACAGAATAATACTCGATATTGGAAAAGGTGCATTTTCTCATGGTCAGGTGTATGTTGCACTCTCAAGATGCAGAAGTCTCGATGGAGTGATCCTCAAAAAACCCATCTCAAAAAAACATATCTTTATGGATAGAACAGTCGTTAAATTCCTCACAGATTACCAGTACATGATTTCTGAAAGAGATATACCTCATGATAGGAAGATTAATATACTTGAGGATGCTGTGAAAGTTAGGAGGCCTCTTAAGATAACATATCTTAAAAGGAGTGATGAAAAATCAAAAAGATTGATACTTCCCTTTGAGGTGGGAAGGATGGAATATAATGGACGGGAGTTTTTGGGACTCAGGGCATACTGTTATGAAAGGAGTTCTGAAAGGATATTCAGGATTGACAGGATCCTCTCGATAGAACCTCCTGATGTGAGTAACTCTTAATCAGGTGTCCATGTCTTTCCTTTGTCTATAATATGGACGACCCTGAAACCTCTTCTCTTTAATTCCCTCGATATATATCTTCTGTGACATTTCCATGGAAATCTTTCAGCACATATTATCACTGAACCAAGACCGTTTTTCTGAGTATCATTGATTATTTCTATCAGCCTATCCACACCCTTGATGAAATCCTCTGTTTCTGTATATCTTTCATAGCCACCCTTTCTCATGCCTCCTAATTCATTGCCGAGGAAGTGGTATACCATTCCATTTTCTGTAACGAGATGTTCGAGATTTTCCTTCGAGAATATCTCTATCTTACTTTTTGGAAACCTTCTCACATCGATAATACTACCAATACCGTAAGAGTTGAGTATCTCGATAAAATCCTCTTCTGTCCTTCTGTCTGTTCCGAGGGTATATACAATAAGCATAATTTCTGGTGCGCCTGAGAGGATTTGAACCTCCGTCCTGAGGTTCCGGAGACCTCCGCTCTCTTCCACTGAGCTACAGGCGCTAAAAATATTTTAACATAGTCTCATCCACCTCAACTGAGAAATGCTCAAATGTTTTGATATGCCCTGAATAATATTATTATCTTGCTCTGCTTTTTCTATCTGGTGAAAGATAATCCTACCTTTATAAGGATACAAATAGCAAAACAATATCAAGCTTAAGGCTTGGAGATGCCTTATTCTGAAAAGGTGCACAATTCTATCTTTTTAATTCATTCAGTTCTCTTAAAACATTTTTGATTACAGTTGACAGAGTCAATTGAACCTATTAATTTTTTTACAGTTCACAATATACTCATACCTCATTATGCTATCTTTTATACCTGGGATATTTGATGGTGAATTTTCAAGTGGCATTCGTTTGTTACATATCTGCCTTAAATAAGTGATCTCATGCTAAAAACCAATTGATTTAAAAAAGTTGGCTGATATTTTATCAGTAGGCAGTTCAATACACTTTTTATTCGTCTATTACCTACAACAAAGCAAATCTTTCCATTTAGTTTAACTACCCTTGCACTCTCTTTTATTGCTTTGTAAAGGTCATAATAAAATGAAAAAATCTCTTCTACATTTTCTTATTCTGTGTAGAATTTTACTTAAATATTCATAAAAAATCTGGTAGGGTAGCCCTTCTTGTATTTTTTTGACTTATTGCCTAAGGAGTTTATAGTAACTCTTTCCTCAAGACCAAGCCACTATAACGGTAATCTTGAAAACTGTTCGTATGCCACAGTGGTCTTTAAATCTTTATATGGTGGAGAGTTTATTACTAAATCAACACTCTTATTAGGAAGTGGTATGCTTGAGATATATAGAGTGTCTTTATCTCAAATATACCTTTTATAGAATTCCTATCATAAAAGATCTTGAGATTCCATAAATTCCTCATCGCTATCACTCTAAAAGTATCGAACACATTATTCGAGATATTCTTATAGTTTTTTTATTCGTAAGAGTTTAAAGTCATTAAATTCTGCATTTGATACCTTTCTAACTGTTTCTAAAAAAACGACCTTAAGAAAGTCCTTTATTTTTTATCCCTTTCTTGCTGAATAGATTTTAATAATTTTGCCAATTTTTTTTAACATCGTCAGCAAACCAATAATCAATATTATTAAATTAAGGAACTTTTGGCTTTTGTCACCTCAATCCTTTTTACAACCCTATCAATTGCTTCTATTGTCTTCTTATCATTCAAAATTGTGGCTTTAACCTTTGTAATAAGCACAGCAAGGGGATTTATATCATAGCCGACGAATCGCTTTCCAGAGATAATGCTTTCAATACATGTCACACCTGAACCCAAGAACGGATCTAATACAGTGTCATTAGGATTTGAATGCTCTGCTATAAGTCTTTTCACAAGCATAAAATGAAACATCACTTGATAAGGATGGATACCGTAGACATAAGATGACGCTTAGATCCCCTTAAAATCAAGATCCTCTCTACTCCCCCTCTTATATAGAGTAAGGGTTCTTCTAATGGTTTAAGGGTTTTAATAAACATATTAAGTTGATTCATCTCATCTGGAAGACTGCTTAACTTCCTAATCCAATCCTTATCCTTAAATTCATCAGAAGAGTTTGTCTTAATTTGGTCTGGTCTTAAATTGAGTTGATTGAGTGCCTCATCAAGGATTTCATCAATTGATGGAATCTGTAATTTAGCTTTCTCAATTAATCTTTATGTTTCTGATTTTATCATCTTTTATCATCGTTTAAATTATATTTTTTTAAATTAAAAAATCTATTTAAAAGTAATTAACATCTGTATTAAAGAATACTAGATAGTTTCGCTTAAATACAAAGTGTTAAAAGTTTATTTTTTTATGGATAGGTAATACACCCTCGTTAAAGCATATTATGGAAGGGACACCTTGGAGTTCTTTTTCCTTAAGAAATTGAGAATTGATTTAAACAAATCTTTAAAGAATGAAATGATATCTCTCAGATGTCTTTAACTTGCACTCAGTTGTCACCTATACTGTCCTTGATGGCTATGTTACAAAAATTCACAAGGGGCTTGATTTTTGTGTATTACAGATATATACTTTACATGATGGAGAAGAGATACTGTATATGCTGCGGTGAAGAGGTGCCATGTTATAAGGTCGAGAGAAATGAAAAGATAGAGGTGCTCTGTTCATACTGTGGTTTCTCTATAGAGGTTAAAAAACTTTGGGATGGTGAAGGATTCAAGGAAGAAGAGAGAGACCTAAAGAAGGACATTCCTCAGGAGACTGAATTGGTAATGAAAAGAAAGATTTCTGTAAAGGTTGAGACAGAAAAGAGAAAAGAGACACTGAAAGATGTCGCATTTGTAGCAGAAGATTCTGATTTTCTGAAGACTCTTCTTAAGGAGATTATAATCAAAAAATCCCTTGCTCAGGATGTTATTACAGTAACAAATGGACTCGATCTTATATCTGAGTTTACAAGAGCTATTGAGGCGGGCAGGAGACCCCTTTTTGCTATTGTGGATCTGAGTATGCCTGTAATGGATGGCTTGACCGCTGTAAAAACCATAAGGTCTATCGAGGAAAAAATGAGTATTGACAGGATGCCAGTGGTATTTTTTTCTGCAATAAAGGCTGATGAAGATTTTAAAAAACAGATGGAACTCCTCAGACCTGCCAATTATATCAATAAAGGATCATCAGAGAAAAAAGAGGATCTGGTACAGAGAATTGAAGCACTTATAACTTTTGTCTCTGAGAAGTGCTGGTAAAAATATTGGCAATTTTGCTTGTAATATCTAATAATGAATCGTCTCTCGCACCAATTTGGTGTTTTCCATAAATTTACTGAACAGGGAGGCTGTCTTTTCCAGCGGATGGTGCTAAAGATCGAGATTCAGAAGGATAAGTTTTTTAGGTGTATAATTTACAATGCTCCCATCAGACTCACATGACTTGATGATCAGAATATTTCTATCTCCGGCAATGGAATTACTAGGATTTGTTTCATCTCTAAATTTTTTAACCCTACCACCTCCTATATAATTTGGTTTGAGTCCAAGCCGATGCATTGTGCATGCGAGCATTCCTATGTCGTCGATTTGCCAGATGTTTCAGTAACTGCGATGGTTCTAAATTTACTGCGCAGTTTAGAAAGAAAATCGGGTCTTGTTTTTCTCGTTACTCTCTCATCAATTGCCTTTTTGTAGTCGGAATTATCTTTTTTACTGCTGTGCTGAAGACAGCAGTTTCTAATGATTTATCTATACCGCTTCCATCCTGGGGAAATATCCTTATATCAGAGTTGATAAAGATATTAAAGAGTGGATGATGGTGATTTCTGTCAAAGAGCTTGTCAGAACCAGATACAAAATGCCCTCTCTTTGCCATGAATATGGCGATTGCTGACATTCCGCTTTTTGCTATCCCTGAGAAGAATATCTTCATATTGAAAAAACACTTTTTCCTCTAAGGAAGGTTTTTTGAGAAAAAAATGCAATGTTGATAATTTCTTCATTCATTAATATAAAGTTAAAACAGATGATGATGTCATGAGGTCAAGGAAAATATTTTTTATAAGAATCCCTTAAAATCTTTTCCTGTAACTCCCTTCAGGATATGGCACCTTTTTTATCTCTCGATGGTCTTCATTCACATTAAAGAAGGAAACTATATTGAGAAGATCCTTTGCCTGTGCGGAGAGTTCCTTTGCGGCAGCAGAGGTCTCCTCAATAAGTGAGGCATTCTACTGTGTTGTCTGCTCGATCTGTGAAATCGCTAAATTAATCTGATTTATTCCAGAGGTTTGTTCTCTTATAGCGATAGTCACTTCTTACATGAGGGTTGCAACCTTTTTGATGTTAGATACTATCTCTGTTAATTTTTTACTGAGTTCATTTGCAAGTTGTACACCTTTTGCTGATTTTTCAAGTTCTTCTTTTATGAGAGATGTTATCTTTTTTGCTGATTCTGATGTCTTCTAAGCAAGCATCTGTACCCACCTGTAATGATCCAGCGTTCTTTTATCTGTTAAGAATTGTATTTCCTGATATTTTCTGAGCTCCTCCATGTGCGCACATGTCTTATTCATTGTAATTTAGGTGTAAATACCCAGACATGTAAGTATAATTGCGAGAATACTACCTGAGAGATATAATCTCTTTTTGATTGTCATATAAAATAATATTTAAAAAGCGTGCCAGTTAAAATGTGTTGATCTTAAATAAAAAAATCTTTTGAGAGGTCTAAAGATTATAGAAAACATACCATAACTATGGAATTTATTCCATGTAATGGTAGAGAGATTATCACCTCTTAATGGTCTCCTTTATTCTCGAACAGATGCCGTTAAGCATATTGATTTCCCACTCTGTTAAGCCTGCCCTTCCAAGAAGGTGTCTCATATTTATGAGCATCTTTTCCTTTAGCCTCCTCTCACCATGTGAGCCATAACCGAGGATATCGAGGGTCTCTTCTATTCTTTTTAATAGAATCTCTATCTCTTCGTGTGTTGCGAACCTCTGGGGTGGAAATCCGATAAGTTTATTATCAATATCTGCCTTTGATAATTCATATGCTAAAAGGAGCACTGCATGAGAGATATTCAGAGATGGGGCATTCATTGATGTCTTTATCGTGATAATCATTCCGCATTCCTTTATCTCCTCATTGTACAGTCCTTTGTCTTCTCTTCCAAAAAGAATAGCAACTGGTGCATGTTCTGCAAACATTCTCAATTTCTCGACCCCTTCTCTGAGTTCATATATTACGCCCCTTCTTCTGCCAAGTCTTCTCGTGGTACCAATAACGAGACTTGCATCTGAGATCGCATCCTCAAGATTATTGTAGATCTCTGCATTTCTCAGTACATCAAGGGCATTCGAGGCAAACCACTCTGCCTCCGTATCTTTTATATATCTCAGGTATTCTTTCCTTGTTGTTATGTTTCTAAAGGGTTTTACGAGGGCAAGTTTTCTGAAACCCATATTCTTTATTGCCCTTGCGGTGGATCCCGCATTTCCGGGCTCTTTTGGTTCTACAAGTATGAATCTGATATTATCCTTCCAACTCATATCCGTGGATCTTTATCTGAAGAGGAGTTCCATTTGAGGGGTCTCTTCATGAGGGAATTCTATGGGATACTTTCTATCAAAGCAAGCGGTGCAGTAATCCTCTGGATTTTCGACTGATTTAAGGAGTCCCTCAACACTGAGATACTGGAGTGAGGTGGCTGTAATATATTTTCTGATTTCATCAATAAGGTGTGATGATGCAATGAGTTCTCTTCTTGTCGGGGTATCTATTCCATAAAAGCATGGTCCTATGGTTGGAGGAGAACTTATCTTCATATGGACCTCCTTTGCACCTCCCATCTCAAAGAGCATCTTTACTATCTTCTTTGAGGTTGTACCCCTCACAATGGAATCGTCAACGACTATCACTCTCTTGCCATAAAGGACATCCCTTATAGGATTGAGTTTTATCTTTACACCAAAGTGTCTGATGGATTGTTTTGGTTCTATAAATGTTCTTCCGATATAGTGATTTCTCATAAGTCCGAAATCGAATCTTATACCGCTCTCTTCTGCATAACCGAGGGCTGCTGGTACGCCTGAATCAGGAACAGGTATGACTATGTCTCCATCCTGAGGATTTTCCCTTGCGAGTTGTCTTCCGAGTCTCTTTCTTACCACATTCACATTCTGACCATTGAAGATATAGCTGTCAGGCCTTGAAAAATATATAAATTCAAATATACAGTAAGCTTTTCTCGGTGATTTAAGGATCTTCATGGATTTTATACCATGTTCATTTATTATCACCATCTCTCCAGGTTCGATATCCCTTATATACTTTGCATTTATGAGGTCCATGGCACATGTCTCGGATGCTATCACATAGGCACCGTCATACATACCGAGGCTCAATGGCCTCACACCATATGGATCCCTTGCAGCGATCAATTCCTTTTCACTCATTATGAGGAAGCTGTATGCACCTAATAATTTCTGGAGTGCGGAGATTAACCTTTCATGGAGGGTCTCTTCCTTTGAATGTGCAATCAGGTGTATAATCACCTCACTATCTGATGTTGACTGGAAGATCGCTCCATCCTCCTCGAGTCTTTTCCTCAATTCATAGGCATTCACAAGATTACCATTGTGGGCAAGGGATATTGTGCCCAGAGAGAAGTTTGCAACGATTGGTTGAACATTTTTAAGAAAACTTCCTCCTGCTGTGGAGTATCTGTTATGTCCGATTGCTATAAATCCAGGTAATCTCTTAAGTCTTTTTTCAGTGAAGATCTCTGCCACAAGGCCCATTGCCTTTTCTGTGAAGATCTGTTTACCATCAGATGAACTTATGCCCGCTCCTTCCTGCCCTCTGTGTTGGAGTGCATAAAGACCGAGATAGGTAAGATTTGCTGCCTCTGGATGGCCATAGATTCCAAATATGCCACACTCTTCATGTGGAGAATGGAGCATATAATATAGAGAACTTAAATTTCCTTTTCTTTTCATTATTAAGAATCCTTAATAATACATCATTTTCTTTCTCATATTATTGCTCCAATCTTTTCAGGAATGGCATTCTCATAAGTCTTTATCAACTTATCGAGAGAAATATCTATAAAATTCTCTATAATGAATCTTGTGCCACCTGTTTTTCCGATGTGATAAAAAGGTACTCTGTAATTTTCAGCAAGTCTCCTGAGGTCATTGAGCCTTTCCTCCCTTAATGATACGATGACCCTTGACTGGGATTCTCCAAACAGAAGGGCATCCTTTCTTATTGAGGGAGAGAGACTGCTGAGATCAACCCTCACACCACAGTTTCCTGCAATCGATGACTCTGCAATAGTGACAGCTAGTCCCCCTTCGGAACAATCATGAACACTTTCGAGTAAATCGAGGTTTATTGCATCGAGTACCAATGAATGAAGTCTCTTTTCTTTTTCGAGGTCTATCTCTGGAGGCATACCCCTTTCAATATTATAAATAATCCTCAGATATTCACTTCCACCGAGTTCTTCAAGTGTATCGCCAAGAATGACGACTTCAAGTCCTTCTTGAAAAAGGATGGTCCTTGTTTTTGAGACATCCTCTATCACGCCTACCATCGCTATGGTTGGAGTCGGATATATAGCAACACCCTTTGTCTCATTGTAGAAACTCACATTTCCTGAAACAATGGGTATATTGAATACCCTTGAGGCATGGGATATTCCCTTTATACACTCGACAAACTGCCACATCACTTCAGGTTTTTCAGGATTTCCAAAATTAAGGTTATCACTGATTCCAATGGGGATCGCACCTGAGCAGACAATATTTCTTCTTGCCTCACTAACCGCAATCATTCCACCCCTCATGGGATCAAGAAAGCAGTACACATGTGAACAGTCAACAGTAATCGCTATCCCCTTCTTTGTGCCCTTTATTCTTATAACCGCTGCATCAGAGCCTGGTCTTACAACGGTGTTTGTCCTGACCATATAATCATATTGCTCATAGACAAATCTCTTTGATGCAATATTGGGGGAGGATATTAGTCTCATGAAGACATCATTATAGTCTTGAGGCATAGGAATCTCTTCGAGATTTAATCTATTCAGTTCATCTTTGTAATCAGGCCTCTTCGTGGGTCTATCATACTTTGGTGCCTCATCAGATATCTTTTTTGCAGGTATCTCTGCCACGACCTTACCATGCCATTTGACCCTTAGCATTCCATCATCAGTGACCTTTCCGATGACACGGGCGTCCAGATCCCATTTCTTGAAGATCTCAAGTAATTCATCTTCTCTACCCCTTTTTGCAACTATGAGCATTCTTTCTTGTGATTCACTGAGCATGATCTCATAGGGTGTCATTCCCTCTTCCCTTAATGGAACCT
>FWPU01004458.1_pt1 | contig 25973 bp, 26 predicted proteins | sample 2228361 | NCBI WGS metagenome assembly FWPU01 (sample SAMEA103939777, study PRJEB20133) | metagenome | reverse complement strand
TCGGTTGTTCTTTATGGATTATTCTACATGGTGTTGGGGGTTTTCTGGGGCAACGGCTTTCACGAAATCGTCAAAGCCTTTCCGCTTCCCATATTGGGCATCATATTGTTATTTGAAGGGCTGGCACTGATGCGGTTGTTGCGCGATTTGTCCGGAAACGAAAACGAACTGGGTCTGGCCCTGTTGGTGGGTATTATGGCCTTTGGATTACCTTACGGCTTTGCGGTAGCTTTAACAGCCGGATTGATTTTATATTATCTGCCCCCCTCGCTTTTTAACCGATAAACCGCATAACCCGCAGTCCATCATCCGGATTTTTTACGATAACTTTGCCGCCTTTCCTAAAACCGTGCAGAACCAATCATCAGGTGGTGCTTCGCTGTGGCGGGCATTGAAAGATTCCATTCGTGGAACGGAAGCTGATTACACGCAAATCAGTCTGAAGCGGGCCATTTTCCTGCTGGCCATACCCATGATTCTCGAACTGGTTATGGAGTCGACCTTTGCTGTGGTTGATATTTTCTTCGTTAGCAAACTGGGGTACGCTGCCGTAGCCACGGTAGGGCTAACCGAAACCTACATGTTTCTGCTGTATTCCATAGCCGGGGGCCTTGCCACCGCCTCAACTGCCATTGTAGCGCGCCGGATAGGCGAAAAAAATGCGGAACAGGCCGGCTTATCGGCTGTACAGGGGGTGGTGCTGGCTGTTGCAGCCTCGGCACCTTTTGCCGTAGCCGGTTTGCTCTTTTCACGCGAACTGCTGGCGCTTATGGGCGCTGACAACTGGACACTTGAGCACGGGTATGTTTACGCTCAATGGATGCTGGGGGGCAATGCCGTTATTATGTTGTTGTTTGTGATGAATGCCGTTTTTCGCGGTGCCGGCGATGCCGCCATGGCCATGCGCATTCTGTGGATTGCCAATGCCATTAACATAATATTAGACCCGCTGCTGATTTTCGGTTGGGGGCCCATCCCTGCCATGGGCATTGAAGGCGCGGCGATGGCAACCACGGCCGGAAGAGCAACTGGGGTGATGCTGCAGATTTTTTATCTGCTCAAAGGCAGCCAGCACATCCGCATTAAACAACAACAGTTGCAGATTCACCTGGCAACGCTAATGCATCTGTTAAAGACCTCGCTGGGCGGAATAGGCCAGTCTATCATTGCCACTACCTCGTGGATATTCCTTATGCGTATTCTTGCCGATGTAAGCAGCCAGGCAGTGGCCGGCTCTACCATTACCATACGCATGATGATGTTTACCTTAATGCCCGCCTGGGGCTTTTCGAATGCCGCGGCCACGCTGGTAGGTCAAAACCTTGGGGCCAACCGCCCGGATCGGGCCGAGGCAGCCGTATGGACCATCGGGTTTTACAACATGATTTTTCTTATTGGCGTGTCGGTGCTTTTCTTTTTCTGCCACCGCGAACTTATGCTTCTGTTTACCACGAACGAACAGGTAGTTGACATCGGGGCCGAGTGGCTCAAAATCCTGTCTTACTCGTATTTTGTGTACGGATGGTGGATGGTGGCCGTTCAGGCATTTAACGGGGCCGGCGATACCCATACTCCTACCCGCATTAACCTGGTGTTTTTCTGGCTTATTCAAATTCCGTTAAGCTGGTATCTGGCCATTCACCTGCACTGGGAGCACAGCGGTGTATTTTGGGGAGTATTTGTATCCGAAACCTCGGTGGGGTTGTTTACGCTGTGGTTGTTTACCCGGGGCAGGTGGAAAAATTACAAGGTATAGTTAAGACAGTTCGCGGATTTCGAAATCTTTGCCTTTGCCGTAGCGTATCAGGTCTTTAAGCCGGTAGGTTTCCAGTGTGTGCAGGTCCTTCACATCGAAATCGCCATCGGCACGGATATTTTCGATAATAAAATCGTGCGTTTCTCCGAAGTTTGTTAGCCGGTATCTTTTGCCGGTGCGCAACACATCGAACGCCAGGCCCTTCATGCGGTGCAGCCTTTACAATTCTTCTTCGCGTTCCAGCATAAGGATAGACGACTGCGGAACGATAAAATATTTCTCGCCTTCGTATATAACTTCAATGGCTCCTTTTTGCAGAAATATGGCCAGGTCGCCTTCCTGGGCCTGGAGCGGCAGGTATTTAACCTGTTCTTCGCGGCTTTTCCACAGTTCATCTTCATCGGCCGGCAACGGCAAGGGGTAGCCGGGTCCTACTTTAATAACATAGCCGCTTTGTATTTTTTCTTTTTCCTGCACGCCGGGCGGCAGGTACAGGCCGCTTTCAGTGCGGTCGGACTGGCGCACCGGGCGGATGAGCACCCGGTCGCCTACTACAATGAGCTTTTTCAGTTTATTGTCGGGGGTGAGTTTCATAGCCCTCGCAAAAATATTTGGTCGGAAGAACAACGAAAAAACAAACTAACAGGTTTGCCTCTTGGTTGAACCTTTTTTCCAATTTTATTTCTTTCCCAACACCATGCCAATTACGCCTCCTGAAAGTCCCATCATGACTGCAACGATAAACGGATCGACCAGGGTGCCTGTGAGGTTCATGATGTGGGTAGTTCCATACATGGTCAGGTCAATACCAAACCCGATAATTAATCCGATAACTGAACCGGCCTTAAAACCCGCACCAAAAGTGGTAACATTGGCCCAATTGCCAAAAACGTAAACAAGCAGATATGCTTGCATTAAATTACCCCCCACCAATGCCCACCAAACCATTTCAGACTCCTCACGCATCACTCCGGTTGCAGTACCTCGATTAACGTTAAAGAAATCAACCAGGAGCATGCCATACAGAAGCCAGCCCAACATAAAAAAAACGACAAAGCCGGCCAAGGTAGCCAAAATTCTCTTTTTTGCGTCCATAGTTGCAGGGGTTTAGTTAATAATACAGGTTATAATCAAATTACGATAACTTACAAAAGCCATCTCTTCCTGCTACTCCGCTACTCAAATAATTCCTTTTGCGATTCTTCACTGTGCTTATCAACATATAGCGGTAATCTGCTTAAGCTTTTGGAGAGCAATCTATCATCCATTTCTATTCCTTTCTGTTCGGCATCAGCTTTTTGCTCGGCAATCTGTACCGCCAGTTCCTTATTACTTATTTGTTTTGCTCTTCGCTCAATAGGTGGATTCAACTTTTCTGATCGTTCAAATTCAATTACCTTTTCCAGGAATTCCTTGGGTAAATCTGCTTCGCTTCGATACACCAGCTCAAAAAACTGTTTTGCAAAGAAGCCGTCAATCTGTATTCTTCGTTTGGACAGGTGGACAAATTTGCCGATTACCCGGCAAATGTTTTCGCGTTCTTCAGGACTTAGCTGCTCGGCAAACTCGTAGTCTTCAATCTTCCGCAGCGCTAATATAACCGGCTCCAAAGCATCAATCGAAATTACATACACAGTATAATCAGCCCGGCGGTGCACGAATTCATCTACTACACTCAATGTATTGGCAGGAATCACCAAAAATACCTCTCTTCGTACATGCTCTTCCTTCACATATTTGCTTACACTATCGGCCTGACTGCGCAAATACAACGGAAAATTGGACAAATCATCGCTACCCGGGCTCTTAGCGTCAAATACAATAAACTCATCATTGATTTTCAGAGTATTATCGGGTTTACCTTTAAATGGAACAGATTCAACATATTCCACGCCATAGTGATTGCAAATCATTTTAATGCGATTTTTCACATCGTCTTCATGTCGTAACCAGGTTTCTTTCATTCTACGCAACCGCTCATACTCCAACTGTTTATCTTTTTCCTCGCGTTCTCTCCGCTCGTTAAGGATATCATCACGCAACTTGTTTAACTGAGAGATGGCCTTTTCGTATTCAATTCTACGTTGATCTTCCCTTGACTTGAGTTGCACCAACTCTTCCTTCAGTTTGCTGTTCTCCTGTCCGATTAAATCAACGCGTTGTTTAAGCGCCTCACGCTCACGGTCTATTTCAATGCCGCGCCTCAGGTACTGCTCATTCTTTTCTTTAAGGGTACTAACCTCCCTCTGTAAATCGGTTTTATCGTTCGAAAGCCTTTCGATAGCGGCTTGATGCCTCATGTTTTCCGATCGGATGTAGTCCATGTCGGATATCCATTTCTGCAGTTCCGCACTGGCCTCAATCAACAACGTGCGAACATGCCTCCACCTGAACAGCCTATCCCAAATGGTGTAGTTTTTCAGTTCATGAAAAAGCTTTTTAATGTTATCCAGTCCGTTATCCATTGTTGTAAAGTTAACTTAAATATAAGGTAATTCGGGCAAGATTAAGAATCAAAGCCGACAAGGTGTGTCAATTTTACAGGTATTTGGCTGTTCGACCCATCGTGGGGGCTTTTTAGTAACTTGCCGTGGGTTAATTCAGAAAAAACCTTTTGCAATTATGACTGACTCTATCACATCCAGCCATCAGGCTATTGAACTGGAAAACCGCTACGGGGCGCACAATTACCATCCCCTGCCGGTGGTGCTCAGCCGGGGCGAAGGTGTTTTTTTGTGGGATGTGGAAGGCCGGCGTTATTTCGACTTTTTGTCGGCTTACAGCGCCGTAAACCAGGGACATTGCCATTCGCGCATCATCCGTGCGCTTACCGAGCAGGCCCGCGAGCTCACCCTTACCTCGCGCGCCTTTTACAACGATAAGCTGGGCCTGGCAGAAAAATATGTTTGCGAAACTTTTGGCTACCAGAAAGCCCTGTTTATGAACAGCGGTGCCGAAGCCAACGAAACAGCCATTAAGCTGGCCCGCAAGTGGGGCTACACCAAAAAAGGCATACCCGATAACCAGGCAATTATTGTGGCGGCCCGCAGAAATTTTCACGGGCGTACCACCACCATCATTTCGGCCTCCACCGATCCCTCGGCCCGCCAGGGATTCGGCCCTTTTATGCCCGGTTTTGAAATTGTGGATTACGACAATGTGCCCGCCCTGGAACAGGCGCTGGCCAACCCGAACGTGTGCGGCCTGTGGCTGGAGCCCATACAAGGCGAGGCCGGCGTATATATGCCGGCCGACGGATATCTGAAAGCGGCCGAGCAGTTATGCCGCAAACATAGCGTTCTGCTGATGATGGACGAAATCCAGACGGGCATTGGCCGTACGGGCAAAATGCTGGCCTGCGATTATGAAAACGTGCGTCCGGACATCCTTATTCTGGGCAAGGCATTAAGCGGTGGCGTGCTGCCCGTATCGGTGGTATTGGCCGATGACGAGGTTATGCTGGTTATCCGGCCCGGTGAGCACGGCTCTACCTTTGGCGGCAATCCGCTGGCTGCAGCCGTTTGCATGGAAGCCCTGCAAGTAGTAAAAGATGAAAAACTGACCGAAAATGCCTACCGCTTAGGAAAAATCTTCCGCGACCGGATGAATGCATTAATCAGGAAAACAAATTTAATTTCTCTGGTTCGCGGAAAAGGATTGCTCAACGCTATCGTAATTAACGATACCCCCAAAAGCCAAACCGCGTGGAACATGTGCGTTGCCTTTTCAAAAAACGGTTTATTGGCAAAACCCACACACGGAAACATTATCAGGCTGGCACCTCCGCTGGTTATTACCGAAGAGCAGCTGCACGAGGGCTGCGATATTATAGAGCAAACGGTGTTGGAAATGTAAAGGCTAAGGCACCGAAGCCAGCCTGCTTTTCTATCCGTTTAAAATGGAATCGATCACTTCAAAGGCTGCCCGCTCACCCGACTTCAGCGCTCCGCTTACCGTACCGGCTTCACCGGTATAATCGGTGGCTTCGCCGGCAAAGAACAGCTTACCTGCTATAGGTGCGGAGAGTAACTCCCTGTCGGCCAGCAAACCTCCGGGCAGGTGATAAGATATGCCCCCCTTGGCAAAGGGATCTTTCTTCCAGTCTTTTATCGTGTACAACAACCTATTGTTTTCATCGGGGTTAACACTGCGGCGTATATTTTCGGTGGCCTCGCCCCCCAGCCAGGTATCCATCTCGGCCAGAATGTTCAGCACCAAGTCATCCGGGTTCATGGAAGAATAGGTGGCAGCTTTTGAGCCGAATACAGTTATGCTAAGTGTTTTGTTAAGGCTGCTGCGACCTATACCGGCATTTAAAATAACAGGTGCTTCCGTGGCTCCATAAATAGCTGCCACGTTTTCGCCATAAAAATTTCGCTTAAACTCCAACACAATACGCATGGCAGGGTCCATCCCCAGCCGGCTCAATGCATTGAGTTTAGCAGTAGGTAGGGAAGGTGAAAAGGTTATATCGCCATCTTTAATTATCGAAATTGGTACGGTTACAATAAGTTTATTTACCGTGTCTGTACCTGCGCTATGTACCACTTCAATGGTATCGCCTCCGTAGTTAACGGCCTGCACCACGGTATTGAAGCGAATGGAAGGTACAACTCGGTAATACACGTTAAGCAGGACATCCTGCATGGGATTGTTGCGCAGGGTAAGTTCTTTGCCATCATGCTCCACCAGGGCCAGTCCCTCGGCCAAGGCGCGCGCCCCGATGACAGAAGCCTCAGAACCATACGGGTTGCCTAACCAGGAGTTTATCATAGGCATTTGCGAAGCGGCAACACCGACGCTTTGGGCAGCCTGCTCCACACTTAGCGATGAAGAACCGGAAAAAGACGTGAAGGAATCAAAAAAAGATTTAGCTGAGGCAAAATCGGTGTTTGTAAGAGCTTCTGCCTCAGTCTTATATGCCCCGTTCACAACATAACGATCGGAACTCTGATTTCGGAAATCTACCACCGGCACACCGCGTACGGCCAGTATTTTGGCCCATTTCGAATCGGAGCCGGTTATGCGGTCGGGGCCCAGTTCAATCGGAAAGTCGGAGTACGGGTAGTTGCCGGGAAAGAGAATGAGGGAATCGGAAGGTGAGCTGGTGCGGTACAGCGAGCAGACCCTTCCCCCCACCCGGTTGTTTGCTTCGAATACTTTTACCTGTACACCTTTAGAGATGAGGATATCGGCTGCAATTAAGCCGGCTGCACCGGCTCCGATAATACCCACCACGCCGTTGTAGTTAATTTCCGGAGCGGTGTCATCGCTTGCACAGGCGCTTAACCACGGAGGCAACACCAGGCTTGCTGAAAGTCCTAACCCGAGTTGTTTTAATGCCGTTCTGCGTTTCACGCGATTCGTATTTTTTTAAAGTTATCAATTTATTTCAATTTGCCGAAGCATGGATACGATGAGCCGCCCAAAGGTAAAAAGAGTAGCCATTGTGGGTCCGGAATGCTCGGGCAAAACTACCCTGGCGCAGGAACTGGCACAGCGCTACCAAACCACCTGGGTACCCGAATACGCCCGTACCTATCTTAACGAACTGAACAGACCCTACACGCAGGATGATTTGCTCATCATAGCCCAAGGCCAGTTGCAGTGGGAAGATGCGCACGCCCTCACGGCCAACCGTGTGTTGATTTGCGACACCAACCTGCTGGTTATTAAAATATGGAGCGAGTTTAAATACGGCAACTGCCACCCGGAAATCATCCGGCTGATGCGCAACCGGAGTTATGATTTGTTGCTGCTAACGCATCCGGATGTACCCGGGGAGGACGACCCCCAGCGCGAACATCCCGACAAGCGCGATATGCTTTTTTCCATCTACCGGCAGGAGGTAAAAAACGTGCGCATTCCTTTTGAGGAAATTTACGGCCAAGACCCCGAGCGGACCGACAAGGCCTGCCGGGCCATTGATTTTATCCTTTTAAATAAAGATTAGTGCACCAGTGCAGGGCCCCCTTCAGGTTGCCGGTAAATTCCGTACCTTCCGAACAACCTAACAGCTTAACCGATGAGCACCCGCAGAATTTTTTTCAGGAAATCGGCCGGACTGGCCGGAGCACTGATTCTCGGTCCGCTGGCCTCGCGCGCTGTGGCCGAGGACGTATCCGATGCGCTTCGCACCTTACAATCATTACCCCTTCAGCAATCGGTTACCGATGAAGAGCTGTGGGCCAGGATTGCACAGGCCTACACCGCTTCGCCCACAATTCTTAACCTTAACAACGGTGGCGTAAGCCCCCAACCCAAAATTGTTCAGGAGGCCGTTGACCGATACTACCACCTGAGCAACGAAGCCCCCACTTACTACATGTGGCAGATACTCGACAAAGGCCGTGAACCCCTGCGCAGAAAACTGGCCGACCTGGCCGGCGTATCGGCCGAAGAAATAGCCATTAACCGAAATACCACCGAAGCATTGGGCATAGTAACCTACGGGCTTACGCTTAACAAAGGCGATGAAATTGTTATGACGCGCCAGGACTACCCCAACATGGTACACGCCTGGAAACAGAAAGAAATACGCGAAGGCATTAAAATAAAATGGATAAACCTTAACCTGCCGGTTGAGAATGACGACCTGGTGCTGCGCGAATTTATTCAAGCCACCACATCCAAAACCAAAATATGGCACATTACCCACATGATAAACTGGACCGGCCAGATATTGCCGGTTAAAAAACTGTGCGAAGAAGCCCGCAGGCGAAACATCATTTCCATTGTGGACGGAGCCCACACGTTTGCGCACATGGATTTTAAAATTTCCGATTTCAACCCCGACTATTACGGCACCAGCCTTCATAAATGGCTAAGCGCCCCCTTCGGAACCGGCATGCTGTATGTAAAACGAGAAAATATTGCCGGTCTGTACCCCATCTTTCCCAACGATAAACCCACCGATAACAACATCAGAAAATTCGAAAGCCTGGGCACCCGCTCTTTTGCTCCCGAACAGGCTATCGGGCAGGCCATAGACTTTCATCTGGCTATTGGGGCTAAACGCAAAGAAGAACGCCTGCGCTACCTGAAAAACTATTGGTGCGAAAAAGTAGCCCGCCACCCGCGTATTAAACTGCACGTATCGCTAAAACCCGAATATGCTTGCGCACTCGGCACTTTTTCTATTGACGGCCTGGACCCCAACGATGTAGTAGCCCGATTGTTCAACGAATTTCAGATTCACACCACAGCCATTAAATGGGAAAACCTGAGCTGTGTACGTGTAACCCCTCATGTTTATACGCTCACCCGCGACCTGGACCGCTTTGTAGAAGCGGTGCTGAAAATTGCCAACTCATAAACCGAATGACGACTCGTGTTGTAAATACGTAACTAACCAGTGTTTTAATTTATAGGCATTATGCGTATTGCCCTGCTGCTGTTGCCTGCTCTTCTTGTATTAGCCACCTGTACGTTTAACAAAGTACCCGAAACCAAACTTTCACTACCCGGCCTGCTTAAACCGGTAGAAATTTTCCGCGACTCCAATGGAGTAAATCATATTTATGCGCAAAACCAGCACGACCTGTTTTTTGCACAAGGTTATGCCGCAGCTTGCGACCGGCTCTTTCAACTGGAATTATGGCGCAGACAGGCTACCGGTACGGTATCGGAGTGGCTGGGCAAACGCGAACTAAAGCGTGATATCGGAGCACGCCTGTTTCGCTTCCGTGGAAATCTGAAAGAGGAGTTCAACCACTATCACCCGGAAGGAGAAGCCATCATCCGGGCATTTACCGATGGCATTAATGCGCGAATTGAAGAAGTGATTCAAAATCCGGAGTTGCTTCCGCTGGAGTTTCGCCTGCTGAACACCCTGCCCGGCAAGTGGACATCCGAGGTGGTTGTTTCGCGCCACCAGGCCCTGGTTAACAACCTTACCGACGAGTTGCTCATTGCCCGTGCGGTTGCCCTGCTGGGCCCGGCTAAAGTAAAGGATTTTTTTTCGTTCGAGCCGGGCAAACCGAAACTGGAGGTTGATGCCTCGGTTGACCTGCAAAGGTTGTTCGAGCCGGTAATTGAACTTTACGAAGCCTACAGAAAACCCGTAACCTTTCTGCCGGAAGATATTGACTCAAAATGGCGCGCACCCAATGCTGCAGCACTTAACTCAGGATTTGCGGAACTACTTACTCCTAACAACGGTGCCGCCGTATTAGGCAGCAACAACTGGATAGTGGCGGGCAGCAAATCGGTTACCGGAAAACCGCTGCTGGCTAACGACCCGCACCGGGCTGTTACGCTCCCTTCGTTAAGGTACCTGGTGCATCTTTCCGCGCCTGGCTGGCAGGTGGCAGGCGGTGGCGAGCCCGCTATCCCCGGTGTTTCCATCGGGCACAACGAATATGGTGCATGGGGACTTACCGTATTTAATATCGACACGGAAGACCTGATGGTTTACGAACTCCATCCGGAAAACCCCAACCAATACCGCTACCTTAACCGGTGGGAAGACATGAAGCTGATTTACGATACCATTAAAATTAAAAATGCCCCCGACACGGTAGTTATACACCGTTACACGCGCCACGGCCCGGTAACTTATGTTGATACCCGATACCACAAGGCCTATGCCGTGCGCTGCGCCTGGCTGGAACCGGGCAACGCCCCCTACCTGGCCAGCCTGCGGATGAATACCGCCACCTCGTGGGAAGAATTCCGCCAGGCCTGCTCGTACAGCTACCTGCCGGGCGAAAACATGGTATGGGCCGACCGTCTGGGTAACATCGGGTGGCAGGTTGTAGGGCTGGCGCCCGTCCGTAAAAACTGGGACGGCCTGCTGCCCGTGCCAGGTAACGGCCGGTACGAATGGGAGGGCTTTTTGCCGATACTGGAACTACCCCATGTATTGAACCCACAACAAGGTTTTTGGGCCACTGCCAACGAAAACCTGGTGCCTGCAGGCTACCCGCATCGCTATGCCGTGGGATGGCAATGGGCCGACAGCAGCCGCGGAAACCGCATACGCGAGGTGCTTCAAAACAACAAACTGTTTACCGTTACCGATATGATGGCCCTTCAAACCGATTACACCTCATTGCCTGCACGAACCCTTACAGCCTGGCTAAAAAATCTGCAACACCACGAACCGGTAACAGAAAAAGCCCGGCAGATGCTGGCGCAGTGGAACGGACATCTGGCCGCTGTATCAGTCGAGGCCGGCATTTACATGATGTGGGAACGCACCCTTACCGAACAGGCCCATCGCAGGGTAGTGCCCCCGGAAGCACAGCAGCTTATCAGGAACCTGCCGGTGCGTAAGGTTATTGCCTGGTTAAAAGCCGGAAGAAAAGAACTAGGCAACCGCGATTCCTTTTTGTTGAACACGTTGGGCGAAGCGTGCAGACGCCTGGAACAGAAACTGGGCCTCGACATGCGCAAATGGCAGTACGGACAGGTCGCCTACCACCATGTGCTCATCAGGCACCCGTTGCATGCTGCAGTAAACGATTCACTCCGCGAAAGGCTGCAATGCGGGCCGGCACCCCGTGGCGGGTCGGCTTCCACACCCGGAGTAACCGGCAATGGCGACAACCAAACCCACGGAGCCACCTTTCGCATGGTAGCCGACCTTAGCGACTGGGATAACTGCAGGTTTACCAATGCACCCGGCCAGAGCGGTGACCCAACCAGCCCCTTTTTTAACAACCTGTTTGAACCCTGGGCTAACGACCGGCACTTCAGGCTGTACTTTACCCTCAAAAAAGTACAGCGAACCGCCGTAACGAAAACCATATTGCTGCCGGCCGGTTAACTATTCGTACTCCTCAAACCACCGGAAGGTGGTGTTGATGATGTTCGACTTTTCTTTATGCAAAAACCGCAGAAAGGCCTTTGCTACCGGTAAATGCTTTTTGCCCTTTAGCCAGATTAACTGCCAGGTGGTTTTAATGGGCAGTCCTTTTACCGGTATAATTTGCAGCTGTTTGTTCAGCAACTCATTTCGCAGCCCAATAAGTGGCATGATGGAATAACCAAGGCCCGCCCGCACTGCCTGCTTTACGGCCTCGTTTGAAGTAAGCTCCATTTTGCGGGTAACCGGAATGTTATTCCGGATGAGGAACTGCTCCATAAGCTGCCGCGTACCCGAGCCTTTTTCACGAAAAATGAGGGGCAGTTCGTTGAGCAGTTTTTTGCCGTAGAGCGACCGGCTAAATTCCTTTTCCATGTTTCCTACCAGAAAAAGTTTATTTTGCAGCAAATCCAAATGCTCTACCCGAAGGGCGGAGGGCAACAACGATACCAGCGCAAAGTCAACTTCGTTGTTTTCCAGGCTTTGCAACACCTGGCTTTTGTTGGTTACGTCTATCACCAGCTCAACCGCCGGATACCGACGTACAAACCCGGCTACGAAATAAGGAATTACGTACTTGCCGGTCGAAACCACCGAAATCTTCAACTTACCGAAAAGCTCGCCTTTGTGAGCATGCAATTTTCCGTTTAGCTGCCGCATTTCTTCCAGAATTTTGGCGGCCGACTGGGCCACTTCTCTGCCGAAATCGGTTACGTATAACTTTCGGCCCATCAATTCAATGAGCGGCACATCGAACTGTGCCTGAAAGTTGCGCAGTTGTATGGAAACGGCCGGCTGCGTAAGGTGCAGCTCTTCCGAAGCTTTGGTTACGCTTCCGGTTTCAACCACTTTCAGAAAAATCTGCAACTGATGAAAGGTGTAGTTCATAAAAATTACTTATACAATTTATTTCAAAATTAAATAAAATTAAATAACAACCGGAAGCTAAATTTGCGGCTGTAATTACGCTGATGACACGCATAACGATAGCTAAAGGGGATGGAATAGGCCCCGAAATTATGGATGCCACGCTGCGCATTATTCTGGCGGCGGGGGCGCAACTGGAAATAGATGAGATTGAAGTAAGCGAAAAGGTCTATCTGGCCGGCAACCCCTCGGGCATTGCGCCGGAAGCCTGGAACACCATTCGAAAGAACAAAATTTTTCTTAAAGCTCCCATTACCACCCCACAGGGCAGCGGTTACAAAAGCCTGAACGTATCCACCCGAAAATTTCTGGGTTTATATGCCAACATCCGCCCCTGCCGGAGCTATCATCCATTCATCGCCACCAAGCATCCGGCAATGGATGTTGTAATTGTAAGAGAAAACGAAGAAGACCTGTACGCCGGTATTGAACACCAGCAAACCGATGAAGTGGTACAATGCCTAAAACTCATCAGCCGGCCGGGTTGTGAAAAAATAGTCCGGTATGCCTTTGAGTTTGCCCGCCAGCAAGGCAGGAAAAAGGTTACCTGCTTTACGAAAGACAACATCATGAAGCAAACCGATGGTTTATTCCACCGGGTGTTCAATGAAATTGCCCGCGAATATCCTGATATTGAAAACGAACATTGGATTGTTGATATAGGCGCAGCCAAACTTGCCGATACGCCCGAAGCTTTTGACGTGGTGGTTATGCCCAACCTGTATGGTGATGTGCTTTCGGACGTGGCGGCCCAGATTTCCGGATCGGTAGGCTTGGCGGGCTCGGCAAACATTGGCGAAACCTGTGCCATGTTCGAGGCCATACATGGTTCGGCCCCGCGAAGAGCCGGTCAGAACGTGGCCAACCCATCGGGCCTGCTGCAGGGCGCCATTATGATGCTAAGCCATATCGGGCAAACCGAGGTGGCTGAACGGGTACAAAATGCCTGGCTCAAAACCATAGAAGACGGCATCCATACGTATGACATCTACAAAGACAACATTAGCCGCAAAAAAGTGGGCACGGAGGAATTTGCCGATGCGGTTATCAGCAATCTGGGCGAAAAACCTGCGCAACTCAAGGCCGTATCGTACAGCGGAAAAGGCGCGCTGCAACTGCCCCCCTACACCCGTAAACAGGCAGCACCTAAAACCTTACTGGGTGTTGATCTTTTTGTGCACTGGAAGGGCGTCAATGCTGGCCAGTTGGCACAACAACTAAAAACCATTGAATCGGATAAAGCCGAACTCAAACTTATTACCAACCGGGGCATAAAAGTTTATCCTGACGGGTTTCCGGAAACATTCTGCACCGACCATTGGCGCTGCCGATTTATGCCTCCGGGCGACAACCGTTTTGATGCCGATGAAATCATTCAGCTCATGTTGCGCGCCCGCAGGGCTAACATCGAGATTATTAAAACCGAAAACCTATATGCATTTGATGGGAAGCCTGCTTTTTCGGCTGCACAGGGACAATAAAGATATACGACTATGTTGAAATCAACTTTCCTCCCGGCCCTGCTGGCATTTCTGGTAGGGTGCATGTTATGGGCTAAAAATCCGCTCGTGTCGAATCTGGCCACCGGCCTATCTATTCTCTTTGCATTGTTGATTATCAGAAACAAAACCATTTCCAGGTCATGAAAACAAAAGTCGGGCAACAGGTTACTTCTGTAAAATTGGTAGACGGGCTGTACACTGCCGAAGAAGCCCGCGAAGTGGTGCTGGGGTTGCTGCACTCAAAAATTCATTTCCATGAACTGAACAACTTCCGCTCTGTGGAACAAACCGGTAAGCCTGACCCCATGGCTCAACACCGCCTGCCTGAGTTGATAAGCGAGCAGGAAAAAGCGCGGCAGCTTTTACAACTTGCAGCCGATAAACGCTGCATCCTGAACATTACCGCTTCCATTCAGATTGAACTGATTGATGAAGGCAGATAACCCCCTGCCGGGCCGGCGGGTTTGGATTGTAACAAAACATAAAAAAGAACAGGCAATTGCCCCCGTGTTAGAAAAAAAACTGGGGGTAAAATGTGGGGTATATAGCCAACTGGATACGGACCGTTTCGGCACTTTTACCGGCGAAATAGCCCGAACCGGTTCAGCCTGGGATGCGGCCCGTTTAAAGTGTTTGGCCGCCGCGACCGAAGTAAAGAACGATTTGGTATTGGCCAGCGAAGGTTCATTCGGCCCCCATCCTTACGTACCATTTGCCTATGCCGATGAAGAGGTGCTGTTGCTGATGGACCCGTTGGCAAAGCGCGAATGGAAAGTGCGGGTCTTGTCGGGCCGAACCAACTTTGCCACGCTAACCACCGATGATGAAGCGCACCTGCTGAATTTCTGCCGCCAATGCGGGTTCCCCTCACATGCCGTTATTTTGCGCACTATCGCGCAAAATCCTGTTGTTGTTAAAGGCATTACATCCAAAACGGCTCTGCTTTATCATTTCCGAAAACTTGAAAAAAGCGGCCAGGCCGTTCAGGTTGAAACCGATATGCGGGCCATGTATAATCCTACCCGCATGGAAATTATAGGTCGGGCCGCCCGGCAGCTTGCTAGCCTGTTGTTACGTGCGTGTCCGCAATGCGGAGCGCCCGGTTTTGCCGTCGTCCGGCATATTCCGGGTTTGCCCTGCGCATGGTGTGGTGCGGCCACGTTAATTACACAGGCCGTGGTATACCACTGCGCGGCCTGCGGCCGGGAAGAATACAAAACTCTGAGCAAGGGTCAAGCCACGGCCGACCCCATGTACTGTCAACAATGTAACCCCTGAAATATGAACGCTCAGTTGCTTATTGAAAATCTTTCCAACCCGGCGTTGTTGTTTTTTGTGCTGGGCATTATTGCCGTGCTGGTAAAGAGCGACCTTGAAATCCCTTCCAACTCCTCTAAATTCATCTCATTGTACCTGTTGTTCTCTATCGGTTTCCGTGGAGGTCAGGAACTGGCGCATGAGGAGATTAATTTTGAAATAGCCTTCTCGCTGCTGTTTGGTATGCTGCTTTCGCTTACCATACCCATTTATACCTTCTTCATTCTCAGGCAACGCTTTTCGGTTTACGATGCCGGCAGCATTGCCGCTGCATACGGCTCCATTAGTGCCGTAACCTTTGTTACGGCTGCTGCCTACCTGGAAACCCACCACCTGAATCTGCACGGCCACATGGTGGCTACCATGGCACTTATGGAAGTTCCGGCTATTATCAGCGGGTTGTTGCTTATCCGCATGTTTGCCCCTTCAAACGATGAAGTAAAAATTAAAAAACGCCATGCAGTTAGGCATGCCTTAACCAACGGAAGTGTGATGATGATTATCGGCAGCTTAACCATTGGCTTTTTGGCTAGCGAAGACCAGGCACAGGGTATTAAGCCCTTTACAACCGATTTATTCCGCGGGTTCCTGGCTATTTTTCTGCTGGATATGGGCATTGAAAGCGGCCGACGGCTGCGTGCCTTTTTTCAATACGGCTGGTTTCCGGTGGCTTTTTCGGTGGTGGTGCCTTTGTTAAACGGTATTTGGGTAACCCTGGCCAGTGGCCTCATTACCCACGACATTTCCAACCGTTTTATGTTTGGTGTGTTGGCTGCAAGCGCCTCGTACATAGCCGTTCCGGCCGCCATGAAGGTAAGTGTACCGCAGGCCAATCCGGGGCTTTTTCTGCCCATGGCACTGGCCATCACTTTTCCGGTTAACATTACCGTTGGGCTGCCAATGTATTTTTATCTGGCTAATACAAAGTAAAAATTCCGTATAAAACAAAAATTTAATGGTACTTTTTGCTGACCGAATTTTTTTCTTTTTAACGACAATCAAAACAAAATATCGTTATTAAATTAATACCATGTACTCAGTATTTCTAATTTAAATTGCTTAACTAAATTTAATTGTTATAGGAAAATCTGTTGTTTATGTTGGACTTTTAGCAAGCCTTTTATCCTGTAACGATGATGAATTAACCATCTCTGAAAAACAAAAGCTTTTGCTTGGCAAATGGAAGCAAACCGCTTTGTATGCCCCGGGCAACGATACCAATCTTTTATCTGAGTGTGAACGAGAAAGCAACACCATTTTTAATTTCCGCAGTGCCGGTAAATGCGCTGTAGCCAGCCCGGCCAACTGCGTGCCACATCGTGTTTCATCCTATGCCTTGAGTGCTGACGGGCAAATTTTCGCGTTTGAAGGTATTTTCTATTACGTTTATAAATTAAATGCTACGGAATTTGAATTTTCCCTCGAACCGGAGGGAGCGGGTTATAGACAGGTGTGGGTCCGTACCAATTAAAAAACAAAGTTCAAGATTGCCGGCAACGTTAAATCGCCGGCAATTTTCTGTTACTCAAATAGCAGTACGGCTCCATTTCAGGCCGAAAAAATCTGTTCTATTTTCTTTATTATTTTTATTTCCAAAAAAACGTTAGCAGGTTTCAGTACAATTATCAATCCCTGTAATTCAATGGAGGCTCACGGTCACCAATAAGGGCCTGATATTTAAAATCCGGGCCGATGCGTTTCCGGTAATCTGCGTGCGCCTCTAAAATGTGTTTAGGGTCATTTAGCAAATCAAGCATAGTAAAGGCCAGCGTTTTGGCGGCCACCATCATGCCTTTTATGCCAATGTCGGTTCCGCCGCAGGCCACGGCCTGCCAACTGTGGGCCGGCACACCGGGAATCCATGTAGCTGTTACCAACCCTACCGTTGGCACCACATAGCTTATATCGCCCACATCGGTTGAGCCCCCGCTGCCCTGGGCCACTGCACTAAATGGCTCTACCTGTGCAGCCGTGCTAAGGTCGGGGCTGTTGCCGATAAGCGTTTGCTGAATTTTTTTCCCAAACTCCACCTCTTCGGGCGAATAGGTTACCCCTCCCGCCAGTACCAGATTGGCGTGCATAAGACGGGCCAGAGGTTCGTTAGGCAGCAAATCGTAAACGCCGTTTATAATTTCATATTCCATACGGGTTTCCGTTCCACGTGCAGCGCCCTCAGCTGCTTTTTTTATGCGCTCAAAAATGCTGGCCAGGACATCGCGTTTCGGGTGCCGGGCATAGTAATACACCTCGGCATAATCGGGCACCACATTAGGTGCCTTGCCACCCTCGGTTATAACGTAATGTATGCGGGTATCGGCCGGAATATGTTCGCGCATCAGGTTTACCATATAATTCATGGCTTCTACGGCATCGAGTGCAGAACGGCCGCGCTCCGGTGCTCCTGCAGCATGGGCCGACACTCCGTAAAACCGGAACTTAGCCGAAATATTTGCCAACGAGCTGGAAGGGTTGGCTGCATTGCGGCTCCCCGGATGCCAGTGCAACACCGCGTCAACGTCATTAAAAAGACCGGCCCGAACCATGTACACCTTACCTCCTCCGCCTTCTTCGGCCGGTGTACCATACACTTTTATGGTGCCTTTCAAACCGTTTTTATCTATCTGCTCTTTCAGGGCAATGGCGGCCGCTACCGATGCGGTTCCGAACAAGTGGTGCCCGCAGGCATGCCCGGCATCCAGTCCCGGTATTGGTTTTTTTTCGGGTATCGCCTGCTGCGATAAGCCGGGCAGGGCATCGAACTCAGCCAATATGCCTATTACCGGCTTGCCGCTGCCTGCTGTGGCAACAAAGGCAGTGGGAATACCGGCCACACCGGCCTCAACGTTAAAGCCGGCTTTTGTAAGTGTTTCCTGTAATAAACTAGAACTTTTGTGCTCTTTATATCCAATTTCGGCATATTGCCAAATAGAAAGAGCCACATTCCGGTAATCAGAATAGCGCGAATCGAGGGTGGAAAGGATATTCTTTTTCATCGCTGCCACCTTCTGAGGCGGGTAGGTGGCCCGTGGCTGAGCTAAAACCCAAATTGAGGCGCAAACCGCGATTAAATTGAAAAATAATACCGTCTTTCTCATGGTTTTCTGATTAGAATCATTAAACTTTTATGACCTGAGTTACTTAAAAACTGCAGCTGACCGGTTATTTTTGATTGCGATATACAAATGAAAGCCAAAGCGGTCAAGTTATTTTGGATTTGTTTGCTGTGTCTGTGTTTGGCCTGGTTACTTGTTTTGTTTATTGAAAACTTTAAACCTGAGTAATATGAAAAAAAACATGGGAACTGTCGATCGCATCATTCGTACGGTTATTGCCTTGATTTTGGCCGGGCTTTACTTTTCCGGAATAATTACGGGAACAGTAGGGCTGGTACTGCTCATTCTAGCAGGTGTATTTGTCTTAAGCAGTCTGGTGAGCTTTTGCCCGCTGTACACGCTTTTTGGTTTCAGTACCTGTCCGGTTGAGAAAAATTGACTTCAGGATGAGAACCAGTTAGGAAAAGCCCAAACCAGGTAACCATAGGCGGCAAATCGCACAATGCGGGCTAACCCCACCAACATAAACCGCCTGAAGGGCAGATTAACCGAGCCCGCCAGCATACAGGTAGCTGAGTAGGGTATGGGCGTAACTGCTGCTACCAATACCAGAAAAGTGCCATATCGTTTAAGCTGTTGTTCGTATTGCAGCAAATAGCGAACATACAGTTTTTTAAATGCTTTTGTACGCGAAAAGTTGTTGCCTATTGAATACCCGATTATACCTGCCACGTACGATAGCACAGTTAATAATATCAGGTTTATAACATACTTAGTTGCCGATATCTTTTGCAGGATCCACAACATCATGAAAAACTCAGGTGGAATGAGGCCAAAAATCACTTCGCTGGCAAAAAAAACCATGTATAGCATTACGGGTTTATCCTGCAGCGATTCTATATCGGTGTGAAACGTTGAGCGGATATATTCTTCTGCCAGAATAAATGCAGATATGATAATGATAAACCAGAGCAACCCCCGCAGTACATTCTTTATAAGAAATCCCGATCTGGATTCTTCCTTACTCTTTTCCATGGTATGGTTTATGAAATAACAGGGAATCGCCTAAATGGCTTGCTTTCATCAAACAGTTTTCTGTAGGTAGCATGGCGCTTAACCACGTGGGGGGTAACCTGCTCGGCCACGCGAAGCATTTTAGGGTTAAAATCGCCTATCCAGTTCATTTCGTATTCTTCGTACGGGAATGAGCCGCCTTGGGCCATGCGCCTGAACGACTCAATAATGGCACCGTCAACTCCTTTTCCCTGATGTTCCGGCACTACACCAAACAACACGCCATAGGCTTTTTTGTTGGTGCCACGCCATTTATGCCAAAGAAATTTAAGTTTAGCCAAAAGGTGGAATTGTCCGTTCAGATGCTTAATAATCTGGTTCAACTCGGGCAAAGAAATAAAAAATGCTACGGGTTCATTTTTGTAATATCCAAACCAAATCAGGCGTTTATCGAGTATGGGTTTCATTTGCTTTACCAGTACACGGGCCTGTTGCTGGGTAAGTTCGGGTATTTCACCGCGTTTAGCCCATGCCCGGTTGTACACCTGGCGGATTTCTTCGGCCAGTTGGTTCACATTTATCTTATCCGGATGCCGGAAAGAGTAATCGGGATTGGCAAAAGCCAGCTCGGCCTTTTCGTACAATCGTTGATCGAGCGGACCCATAATGGGTCGGCCGAAAGTAAGCTGGTAAAAATAAACCTGAAAGCCGTAGGCCTCGAACAAATCTTTGTAATAAGGAAAGTTATAATTACACAGGTAGTTGGGTTCGCGGTCAAAACCTTCAATGAGCAAGCCCCACCAGCGGTCGCGGTTACCAAAGTTTATGGGGCCGTCCATGGCTTCCATGCCGCGGGAGCTGAGCCATTCCTTGCACCGGTCGAATAGCATAAAAGCCGCTTCGCGGTTATTGATGCACTCAAAAAAACCTATGCCGCCGGTAGGCTGGTCGTTGCCTTTATTTACTGTTTTTTGATTGACAAATGCCGCCACCCGGCCTATGGTTGTTCTGCGGTTATCCTGCAAAATCCAGCGTGTACATTCGCCATGCTGAAAGGATTTGTTCTTTTTCGGATCGAACACAGCTTCAATGTCTTTGTCCAGTGGGCGGATCCATTGTTTAACTCCGCGATACAGGTGTACCGGCAGGTTCAAAAACTCGCGTACCTGAGCCGGGCTGTTCACTTCAATTAATTTCATGTGCGCTGCGAGTGGCGATAATGAATTTCTTGTTTTTGCTGACCGAGATTAGGCAGCCAGATTTCGAAAGTAGTGCCGAATCCTAAGGTACTGGAAACCTGAATGCGGCCGCTGAGCTTTTCAATAGCATTTTTCACGATGTATAATCCTATTCCGGAACCTTCCGACTGCTCGGAGGCCCGATAGAACATATCAAAAATTTTATTCAGCTCATGTTCGGCAATGCCTATTCCGTTATCAGAAAATTTAATGTAGGCTTGTTGCCGGGTTGTATGTATGTGCACGTTTATCTGTGCGCGCTCCAGTTCCTTGTTTCTATATTTTATGGCATTCGAAACCAGATTGCGGAAGATTTCAGCCAGCCGCCAGGGGTCGCTGTAAAACTCTTCGCCGGTAACCTGCGTATTCAGTTCTACCTGGCTGGCACCTGGCAGATAGCTTAAGTCGGAAAACGTTTTGGAAAGCATCTCTACAAATTCAATTCTGCCTACGGTAACCTCCATTTTAAGATTCTTGGCATGGCTTAGTATATCGCTGATAAAGCGATCCAGTTCCGTTACCTTTTCACCGATAATTTTAATGTACATGTGTGGATCATCGGTATTACCGGGTAAACGTGCCAGGTTAACCAATCCTAATACCGACGAAAGCGGTGCACGCAAATCGTGCGAAACTTTATAGACAAAGTTATCCAGTTCGGCGTTGCGTATTTTTAACTCTTCTTCTATTTTCTTCCTATCCGATATATCGACATACACTCCGTATATTCCGATGGTTTTATCTTCCAGCGTAACCGGTACTCCATAAAGTATTACGTTTATCAGCTTACCGTTTCGGTGTTTGCGTATGGTTTCGAGGCTGATGGTGTTATTAGAAGTTATAAGGTTATTCAGGTCAATACCTTCGTGGTGCAGGTTTTCGGGAACTATAAAGTCGTTCAGGTTTTTACCACGCAGTTCAATGAGTTCGTATCCAAACATTTCATTAAAACCTCGGTTCACCAGCATTACCTTGCCTTTTTCATCCAGCAATACCAGGGCCACCGGTACATTGTTGAACAACCGGTTAAACAAGGTTTCATTTTTTTTCAGTCTTTCTTCCTCCTGTCTTTTGCGCTCATCTATATTGAGTATAATTCCCGTGTAAACCGCTTGTTCTCCCATGGTGGTAATGCCGGTACGCATCTCCACCCACCGTACAGTATGGTTTAATTTAAGACGTCCTTCCCATTGCCAACCGCTTTGCTTTTGCCAGGCTTCGTCAATGGTTTCAATAAAGTTCTGCTGGTCTTCCGGATGAATCATATCCACACAGGATGCATGACTTTGCATAATTTCGGCAGCCGAAAGCCCTACCAGCGACTTGCAGTTTTCGCTGATATAAACCAGTTGTGGTGTATTATCGGGACGGATGGTACAGGCAAAAACTACTGCGGGTATCCGGGAGATAATATCCTGCATGGATGTGTCGGTTGTTTAGACATTTACCGAGGGTCTGAATGTGCAATATAGCAGATTAACCCCATACTTCCTACACGTGCCTCCATGCGCCTTTCAGGCGTTAGCACAAAAAAAAAGAGCCGGGCGGCTCTCTTTTTCTACTTTTGAAATTCTGATTAGGATGATTTGAGCGCCTCGGCTCCGCCTACTATTTCGAGGATTTCTTTTGTAATGGCAGCCTGGCGGGTACGGTTGTAGCTCAGGCGCAGTTCTTTCAGCAACTCTCCGGCATTTTCGGTGGCCTTATCCATGGCCGTCATGCGCGCACCGTTTTCGGCTGCGTTAGAGTCGAGCAGGGCTTTGAACAACTGAACCCGGAGCGACTTGGGTATTACGCCTTCCATAACCCGGGCGCTATCGGGCTGGTAAATATATTCCACTCGGGTTTTTACCCGTACGGGTGCTGCCGGCACAACAGGAAGGTAATGTTCGGTGCGCAGAATTTGCGTGGCTACGTTCTTAAATTCGTTGTAAACAATATCGATCCGGTCGCACTTGCCTTGGCGGAAATGCTCCATCAAAAAATCGGCTGCGCGCGAAGCCTCTTCAAAGTTAAGCTTGGCAAACAGCGAGGCAAAATCGGCAATAACTGGATACTTGCGTTTACTAAAGTAATCCAACGCTTTTTTGCCTATGGGCACGATCGTCAGATTACCTTTTCGGTGTACGGCTGTGTATTTTTCTTCAATAATACGGAGCACGCCTTTGAACACGTTTGAGTTAAACGAGCCGCACAGGCCGCGATCGGAAGTTACAACCACCAGCCAAACCTTGTTCACCTCGCGGATGGTATTGTACCAGTTGTGGGTATCATCATGACTGGTTGCGGCCGATAGGTTTTGCAATATGGCCGAAAGCTTCTGTGCGAAAGGTCGCATTTGTATAATCCGGTCCTGCGACTTGCGCAGTTTGGCGGCTGCTACCATTTTCATCGCCTTGGTAATCTGCTGGGTAGAGACTACCGAGTTGATGCGCATTTTTACTTCTTTAAGGCTGGGCATGGCTCAAACGTAACGTTATATCCATCAGGCTGCATATCGCGCAGCTATTTCTAATGCTACGTTTTTAATTACCTCCAGGTCGGTATCTTCCAGTTTACCGGCACGCAGGTTATCCAGCACATCGCGGTGGCTGGTACGCATGCGCTCCAGAAACTCTTTCTCAAACTCTCTTACTTTGGGCACGGGAACCTTATCCAGGTAACCCCGTGTAGAAGCGGCAATAATGGCCACCTGTTCTTCAACCGGTACGGGAGCGTACTGGTCTTGCTTCAGCACTTCGGTGTTTCTGCGGCCGCGCTCAATGGTGAGTCGGGTGGCCGCGTCCAGGTCGGAGCCAAACTTGGCAAAGGCCTCGAGTTCGCGGAACTGGGCCTGGTCCAGCTTAAGCGTGCCGGCTACTTTTTTCATGGATTTGATTTGGGCGGCCCCGCCCACGCGCGATACGGAAATACCTACGTTAATGGCCGGCCGCACCCCTGAGTTAAACAGGTTGGTTTCGAGAAAGATCTGTCCGTCGGTAATGGAGATAACGTTGGTGGGTATATAAGCCGAAACATCGCCTGCCTGGGTTTCAATAATGGGCAGCGCAGTAAGCGAACCACCTCCTTTTACTTTTTCTTTCAACGATGACGGCAGGTCGTTCATGTTGCGGGCTACGGTATCGTCGTTAATAATTTTAGCTGCGCGTTCCAGCAGGCGGCTGTGCAGGTAGAAGATATCTCCGGGATAGGCCTCGCGTCCGGGAGGCCTGCGCAGCAGCAGCGACACCTCGCGATAGGCTACAGCCTGCTTCGAAAGGTCGTCATAGATGACCAGTGCCGGCCGGCCGGTATCGCGGAAGTATTCGCCAATAGCCGCCCCGGTAAAGGGAGCGAAGAACTGCATGGGGGCGGGGTCGGAAGCGGTAGCCGAAACGATGATGGTGTACGGAAGGGCTCCCGCTTTTTCGAGGGCGGCGGCCACCTGTGCCACGGTAGAGCCCTTTTGCCCGATGGCCACGTAAATGCAGTACACAGGCTGGCCCTTGTCGTAAAATTCGCGCTGGTTAATGATGGTATCGACCGCTACGGCGGTTTTGCCGGTCTGGCGGTCGCCAATAATAAGTTCGCGCTGACCGCGGCCAATGGGTATCATCGAGTCGATGGCTTTGATACCGGTTTGGAGCGGCTCATTAACGGGCTGGCGAAAGATTACTCCCGGTGCCTTGCGCTCTAACGGCATTTCGTACAGCTCTCCGGAAATGGGGCCTTTGCCGTCCACCGGCTCGCCCAGGGTGTTTACTACACGGCCCAGCATACCTTCGCCTACCATTACCGAAGCAATTTTTCCTGTTCGCTTTACGGTGTCGCCTTCGTGTACCCCTTTGGAGTCGCCAAACAACACCGCTCCTACGTTGTCTTCTTCGAGGTTAAGCACCATGGCACGCAGGCCGTTTTCAAATTCCAGCAGTTCTCCTGCCTGGGCCTGGGTGAGGCCGTAAATGCGGGCCACGCCATCGCCAACCGATAACACAGTGCCTACTTCTTCCAGCTCGGCATCGGTACGGGCCTGGGCCAGTTGTTCGCGCAATATTGCTGATACTTCTTCGGGTCTGATATCTGCCATAGTTATTATTCGGTTTTTATTAACGCTGTGTATTCAAAATGATTTTATGTAAGGGTTATGGGTAAGTTCGCGTTCCAGCGAGCGCAGGCAGTTGCGTATGGAAGCATCTATCTGCCGGTCGCTTACCGTAAGCACAAAGCCGCCAATCATATCGGGATTGGTGTGGGTATGCAGTTCCACTTCGTTTTTGTTGCTGATTTTGCGGATAATTTTTTTAAACTCTTCCAGCAGTTCTTTATCGGGTGTTATGGCCGTTTCGAGTTTAGCCGAAACGATGCCCTTGTGTTCGTTATAGGCCTGATGGAACTGCCGCGCAATATCGGGCAGCAGCGGCTCGCGGTTTTTCCGGGTAATGATGTTAAAGATGGCCATGGTAAGGGCGTGTACTTTGCCGCTAAACAATGCCGCAAGCACATCTCTTTTTTTGTCGTGCCGGATTACCGGATTGCGGAGCATAGCGGTAAAGGCGCGGTTTTGCCGGCATACACGGTCGAACAGCAACATATCGGCATGGACGGCCTCCAGGGCATTTTGTTCAACCGCCAGCTGCAGCAGCGACTTTACATAACGATAGGCAACGCGCGAATAGGCCATAAATCAGTTTACCGAAATTTCTTTCAGATACGTTTCTACCAGTTCTTTCTGGGCTTTATCGTTTTCCAGGTTTTTCTTCAGCAGTTTCTCGGCAATCTGCAGCGAGAAACGGGCCACCTGTACCTTTACCTCGCGCAAGGCGGCTTGCTTTTCCAGTTGTATGGCCTGGCGGGCATCGTCAATCATTTTATCGGCCGATTTGCGCGCTTCGGCACGGGCTTCTTCAACAATTCGGTTGGCCGTTTCGCGGGCTTCTTTCAGCATTTTATCGCGTTCGTTGCGGGCCTCTTTCAGCAGTTTTTCATTATCGGCCTGCAGTCGGGCCATTTCGGCCCGGGCTTGCTCGGCAGCCTCCAGGGCCTGCTGAATAGAAGTTTCGCGTTCTTTAAGCGACTGAAGAATAGGTTTCCAGGCATATCGGGCAAGTAAAAAAACCAGCAGCAAGAACACAAAGGCTTGCCACACAATAAGGCCGGTTCCCGGGGTAAGTAAATCCATATACGTATAGAATTTGGCTTCTGTTCAAAATAACATAAAAGAAAGAACCTGGCCGGCCCATTGCCGGTAACAGGTTCTTTCGGGCATTAGCCTTTGAAGGAAATCAGCAGGCAAATTACCAGCGCAAAAAGGGCGGCCACTTCAATAAGGGCAGCGATAATCAGCATGGCACCCTGAATTTTTCCGGATGCTTCGGGCTG
>FWPU01003245.1_pt1 | contig 25977 bp, 24 predicted proteins | sample 2228361 | NCBI WGS metagenome assembly FWPU01 (sample SAMEA103939777, study PRJEB20133) | metagenome | reverse complement strand
CCTCTTTTAAAATTTAAACCCATTATTTCACCTGCACTAACAAAAATCCTTAAAGAGAAATTTGATTATGTTATTTTTACAAGTAAAAGGGGAGTTTTTGCTTTAAAAGAAGTTTTATCTTTTAAAGACTTGCATAATTTTTTAAAGGAGAAAAAAATAATTTAAATTGGACCTGAAACTGCAAGGGAATTAAGAAAAATTGGTTACTTTTCTTTAATTCCGGATGAATATTCTCAGGAAGGAATTATAAAACTTTTTGATAATTCAAAAAATAAAAAAGGTAAAAACATAATTATTTTAAGGACAGAAGGGAGAAAGTTTTTAAACGACAAACTCAAAGAAATGGGATTTTATCCTAAGGAAATAAAGGTATACAAAATGGTAAAGGAAGAAAAGGGGAAAATTGATGTGTTTTTGCCTCTTTTAAAAAAGATCACTGATTTTGTATTTACCAGTCCTAAACTATTTAATACTTTTCTTGAGTTTTTTGGTAGAGAAATCTTAAAAAATAAAAATATAATACCCATAGGGAAAGTAACAGGAGAATATATAAAGGAAAGGGGATTTGATATAAAAATTATACCAGAAGAATTTACGGGCAAGGGAATTCTTAAAGCAATTTTAAAGGAGGTTTAAATATGGCAGGATTTCCAGTTATAAGGATGAGAAGGATGAGAAAAAATGAAAATTTACGAAGCCTTATAAGAGAAACAAAACTTTCAATTGATGACTTAATATGTCCCCTTTTTGTTATACCTGGATATGATAAAAAAGAGGAAATATCTTCTATGCCAGGGCAATTCAAATTTTCAATTGACCTTCTTGTGGAAGAAGTTCAGAAAATAAAAGAAAAGGGAATAAAGGCAGTAATTCTTTTTGGCATTCCTGAAGAAAAAGATGAGGAAGGAAAGGATGCCTTTGATGAAAATGGAATAATTCAAAAGGCTCTGAGAGAAATAAGAAAATATGAAAAGGAAATAATTTTAATTACAGACCTTTGTATGTGTGAGTATACTTCTCATGGACATTGTGGTATTTTAAAAGAAAAAGAAGTTGACAATGATAAAACACTTGAATATCTTGGTAAAATAGCAGTTTCTCAGGCAAAGGCAGGTGCTGATATTGTTGCACCTTCTGGAATGATGGATGGACAGGTAAAGGTGATAAGAGAAACTCTTGATAAGGAAGGCTTTAAGGATACACCCATACTTTCTTATGCTGCTAAATATTCATCCTCTTTTTATGGACCTTTTAGAGAGGCAGCAGAATCTTCGCCAAAATTTGGAAACAGAAAAGCCTATCAAATGGACCCCGCAAATGCAAGGGAGGCAATTTTAGAAGCTAAACTTGATTTTAAAGAGGGTGCAGATATTCTTATGGTAAAACCTGCTCTTTCTTATCTTGATATAATTTACAGAATTAAACAAGAATTCCAAAGACCAGTGGCTGCATACAATGTATCTGGGGAATACTCAATGGTAAAAGCAATGGCACTCAATGGATGGGGCAATGAAAAGGATATTGTCCTTGAAATTTTAACTTCAATAAAAAGAGCAGGAGCAGACCTTATACTAACTTATCATGCAAAGGATGCTGCAGACTGGTTAAAGGGTTTATGATACAAAATTATGAATGAATTTATTTACAATAAACCAATAAATGTTTATTTTGAGATAACAATTGCTTGTGATCTGAAATGCAAACATTGTAGAGCAGAAGCAATTTCTGAAAGGTCTTTTGAAGAACTGGAATTTGGAGAAATAAAAAAACTCGTATATGAGATCAAGCAAATGGGCACAAATCTTGTAGTTTCAGGAGGTGACCCTTTAAAAAGAGAGGATTTATTTGATATTTTAGAATACGCCCAAAAAATTAATCTCCCGGTGGCCATAACTCCAACAACATCACCTCTTTCAACCTTCGAAAAAATAAGGAAAATGAAGAAAGCGGGTATATATGCACTTGGTATAAGTCTTGATGGTTCAAGTGCAAAAGCACAGGATAGTTTCAGAGGAGTGGACGGAACTTTTGAAAACTCAATAAATGTTTTAAACTATGCAAAACAACTAAACATACCTGTTCAGGTAAATACCACATTTACAAAGGAAACATTTAATGAAATTCCCAAAATATATAATCTCTTGCAAAATAATTTCTCGCCTCCTGTTAAAAGGTGGAGCATATTCTTCCTCATCCCTATTGGAAGAGGAAAAAAACTCAACTTCCCGTCTCGAAACGAAATAAAACAAACACTTGGTTTTCTCTACAGGAAATCAAAAAAAAGCACTTTTCATATAACCACCACTGAAGCTCCTTTTTATAAGGCTTTTTATATTTTAAAAGAAATAGAAAAAGGCAAAAATTATAACGATTTAATAAAAGGAAACAGGAAAATGGCATTTGGTGTTAGAGACGGAAACGGAGTTGTTTTTATATCTCATAGAGGAGACATATATCCTGCGGGCTTTTTGCCTTTAAAATTAGGTAATGTAAGGGAGAAAAAGATTTCAGAAGTATACAGAAATCATCTGGTAATGAAAAATTTAAGGAATGTAAACTTGCTCAAAGGGAAATGTGGTAGATGCGAATTCAAAAAAATATGCGGAGGTTCAAGAGCAAGAGCTTATGCAACAAAAGAAGATTATCTGGAAGAAGATGAAGCCTGTTTTTTATGATAGGGATAGATTATTTAAAGCACTTGTCTTTCTGTGTTTAATTTTCTTTCCCTTGATCAGGGAGGAAAAAGGCGGGGTGAATAGTAATTCAGCCAGAAGTCTTTATAGATTTTTTTAAGAGAGATGGTGCTCCCTGGTTTAGGTAATTTTAAGGCAGGACGAATTAAAAATCTTTTTTCTTTAAAATTTATCCTACATTGTGTATCCTGTATTATGAACCGTGTATAACGCGATTTATTCCACTCCTATTCCTGAAAACGGAATTGGTATAAATGTAAGTATAAAAATCAAGATACATAAAAAAGCAAAAATTTTTTCATTTTTTCCAAGGGATGTCAGTCCATCAAGGGGAGGTGGATGTTCAAGTCCTAAAAACAGTGGTATTATAGCCCATAAAAACCAGCCCGGCCACAAAAATCCAAAAATAACCATAATTAAAATCGTTATAACCGCTACATGTTTTACCTTTTTTCCTATCAATGAATAGATTATATGTCCTCCATCAAGCTGTGATAAGGGAATCAAGTTGAGTGCAGTCACCCACATCCCGAGCCAACCCGCAAAAGCCATCGGGTGCAAGAGCAAATTATTTCCTGCACCTGTCTGTGGTGCAAAGAAAAATGCAAGTATTTTGAATATCAAAGAATCTCCCAGTGATAAAGCACCTTTTACCTGTTCCATTGCAACAGGCTGTGAAAGCTTTAGACCTATTATCGTAATGGGTAGTGCAACAAGGAACCCTGTCAGCGGTCCTGCTCCTCCTATGAATAAGAGGGCTTTTCTTGATGGCACAGGAGATTTCATCTTTATAAATGCACCGAATGTTCCAACAAGGGGATGAGGAACCGGGAGAAAATAAGGAGGCGAGGCCTGAACCTTAAAGTATCTCGAAGTCAAAAAATGACCCATCTCATGAAACAAAAGTATTGTCATTAAAGAGAAAGAGAAGGGAATTCCTTTTACAAGGTCAATCGGGTTTTTAAAAGGATTTGCTCCTGCCTGAAGGCTTCCTGCAAAAAGAGTGGTCAGTATTGTAAGAAGAAATAGTATAGCCGGGGTTCTGAAATTGAGCTTTTCTTCCTCAACTTTCGGGAAAACACCTATCTCAATTTTGTTATTATCTTTTGAAAAAGAAGGAATAACTCCAATTGATGCAAAATTTTCTTTAATGTAATCTATTGCGTAGTTTTTTTCAACTACAAATCTTCCTATAAAAAAAATCCCTCTTTTTGTCTTTTTTATATCCTTTATATCAAAAACAGGCTGGAGTATTTCAATCAGTGATTCCATTTTGTAGTTTTGCCGCATTCACAACATTTTGAAGAAGCATGGCAACAGTCATTGGTCCAACACCACCTGGAACAGGTGTTATGTATGAAGCAACTTCTTTAACCTCATTAAATTTCACATCTCCTTCAAGCTTATAACCTCTCTTCTTAGTGGGGTCGTCAATTCTATGTATTCCCACATCTATGACAACCGCACCTTCTTTTACCATATCCTTTGTTACAAGATGGTGTTTGCCCACAGCAACTATAAGGATATCCGCCTGTTTTGTGTACTCTGCAAGATCTTTTGACCTTGAATGGCAAACAGTAACAGTTGCATTTCCAAATTTATCCTTCAACAGAAATATAACCGATGCAGGCTTGCCCACAATATTACTTCTTCCCACAACCACAACATGTTTTCCCTCTGTTTCTATATTATAATATTTCAAAAGATGTAAAACTCCGTAAGGTGTTGCAGGAAGTAAAGTCGGTGTTCCTCTCAAAAGCATTCCAAGATTATGGGGGTGAAATCCATCCACATCCTTTTCAGGAGCAATTGCGAGAGATATACGGTCTTCATCTATATGAGAGGGCAAAGGAAGCTGAACTATTATACCATTTATCTTCGGGTCATTATTTAACTCTTTTATCTTATTTAAAAGTTCCTCCTCTGCAACATCTTCATTATACCTGAGAATTTCTGCATCAATCCCTATATTTTTTGAAGACTTTTCCTTATTTCCCACATAAACAACTGATGCTGGATTTTCACCTACAAGAAATATTCTTAAAGACGGGGTTATACCCTTTTCTTTAAGTTTTTCCACCTCTTTTTTTAAATTCTCTTTCACCCACTTAGACACTTCTTTACCATCAATGATTTTTGAGGTCATCATTTTCCTCCTTTTAAAATCTCTATTTTCCCAAACCTAAGGATAAGTATTGTTTTCAATCCATTTTCTGATTCCAGAAAACTTTTTTTATGAAGTAAAATTGCTTTCCTTGCTTTAAGTTCATTTATACTCTCCACTAACTCCATCTTTTTTCTGTTCATCTTTATATAACTTATAACTCCTTCTCTATCAAAAAATAAATTCCATAAAAGTAAAAAAAGAATCGTGAGATAAATTATTTTAAAAACTCTTTTCAATGGCTTTTGAAAAACAATTTTCCAGGATATATCACTTTGAAAACTTCTTTTTCTATCTCAATAAGCCTGTTATATTTTGATGTTCTTTCACTTCTTGCAACAGAACCTGTTTTTATAAATCCTGTCCCCATTGCAACTGAAAAATCTGCAATAAAGGTATCTTCTGTTTCACCTGACCTGTGAGACACAACTGTTCTATAACCATTTCTGTGAGAAAAATCTATTGCTTCCTGTGTTTCTGTCAGGCTTCCTATCTGGTTCAATTTAATTAAAACCGCATTGGCACAACCCTCTTTTATCCCTTTTTCTATTCTCTTTTTATTCGTAACAAAGACATCATCTCCTACAAGCATTATCTTTTCACCCAGTTTCTGAGTCATGATTTTCCATCCTTCCCAGTCTTCTTCGTCCATCCCATCCTCTATCAAAACTATTGGATATTTTTCTACAAGTTCTTCGTAAAAGGAGACCAGTTCGTCTTTTTTAAATTCTTTTTTATCAATTTTATAAGTTCCTTTTTTATTATTGTAAAATTCGGATGCGGCACAATCAATGGCAATTGAAATCTCATCTGCTGGCTTATAACCCGCCTTCTCCACAGATTTAAGAATAAATTCTATTGCCTTTTCAGTTGATGATATATTCGGTGCAAACCCACCTTCATCACCCACTGATACTGAAAGTCCATTTTCTTTTAAAATCTTTTTCAGGTTATGTAATGTCTCAGATGCAGCCCTTATTGCTTCCTTAAAGGATTCAAACCCATGTGGAACTATCATAAATTCCTGAATATCAAGTGGATTATCCGCATGAACTCCACCATTTATTATATTCAGCATTGGAACAGGCAGGATATAGGAATTAAGACCGCCCAGGTACTTATAGAGTGGCAATCCATAAAAATGTGCTACTGCTCGTGCACAGGCAAGGGAAACACCGAGAATTGAATTTGCTCCAAGATTGGTCTTACTCTCTGTCCCATCAAGTTCAAGCATCCTGATATCTATTTCCCTCTGAGAGGATGCATCCATACCTTTTAAAACAGGTGCAATTTTCTTTTCAATGTTTTCTATAGCTTTCAGAACTCCTTTGCCTAAGAATCTATTTTTATCTTCATCTCTTAGTTCGAGAGCTTCATATTTTCCTGTTGATGCACCCGATGGTACACAGGCAGAACCTGTAATTCCGTTTTGTAGCTCACAGAAAACTTTTATGGTTGGATTACCCCTTGAATCAAGAATCTCCAAAGCATAAATATTTTTGATTATCGGTTTCATATTAAAATTATAAGGGCAATCATAAACAAAAGCAAAATCACATTTTATTATCAGAATATTTTACTTTATAATTAAAACCTTTTTTAAATAAGATTCTTTAAAGGAGGAAAGATGTTTTCTATTTCAATACCAAAAGAAAAAAGAGATAAAGGGGGGTTTATTGAAAGGAGGATTCCCCTTACCCCTTCGGGTGTTATGGAACTAAAAGAGCTTGATGTTAAAGTTTTTATAGAGACAGAAGCAGGTAAGAATTCAGGATTCAGTGATGATGAATATAGAAAAGCGGGAGCAGAAATTGTTTTTTCAAAGGAAGAATCATTTAAAAGAGGTGACCTTGTTTTAAAAGTAACTCCACCTGTAGAAAATGAAATACAGATGCTAAGAAAAAAGCAGGCTATATTTTCTTTCCAGAATTTGGTAATAGCTACAAGAAAAATTATAGAAACATATTTAGAGAAGAACAACACAGTTATAGGCTTTGAGGCTGTTGAAGAAAACAATGTCTTCCCTATCCTGAGAATATCTTCAGAGATTGCAGGCAAACTTGCTCCTCAAATCGCAGGGAGATACTTAGAATCCAATAAAGGTGGTCTTGGCATTCTCATAGGTGGTATAACAGGTATACCTCCTGCTGATGTGGTCATTATTGGGGGTGGAACTCTTGGGTATTATGCTGCAAGAAGTTTTCTGGGAATGGGAGCAACAGTCTATGTTATTGATATTAACAAAAGAAGACTTGAAGAAATTGACCTTCTTTTTGGAGGTAGAGTAATAACTGCATATGCTACAAAACAGAATATAGAAAAATTTGTTTCCTTTTCAGAAGTCCTGATAGGGGCGGTTCATATACCAGGAGAACGAGCCCCTGTTATCATCAAAAGAGATATGCTCAAAAAAATGAGAGATGGATGTGTTTTCATAGATTTTTCCATTGACAGAGGTGGATGTGCCGAGACATCAAGGATAACACCCGATGAGACCTATGTTTACAAAGAAGAGGGAATAATTCATTTCTGTGTTCCAAATGTTCCTTCTTTTGTTCCAAGAACCGCATCTCATGGTTTAAGCAATGCCCTCTTACCCTATTTAAAGGAGATGGCAAAAAAAGGAATTGAAAAAGCAATTCTTGATAATATCGCTTTAAGAAAAGGAACTTATATAAAAAACGGAAAATTTATGAGAAAATACTCATGGGCAAAAGATTTTCCTGTTGAAGAAATTTAAATTAAGGAGAGGAAGAAATGATAAGCAGGATTTATGAGGAGAAAAAAAGAAATCTTGAAGATGCTCTTTCTTGTATAAAGAGTGGAAACAGAATTTATGTTCCGGGAAATGCAGCCACCCCCTTTACTCTGCTGAAAGGGCTTGCTCAAAGAGATGATTTAAAAGATATCAGAGTGTATCATGTTCTTTTAATGGGAGAAGACCCTTTTAAGGATAAAAAAGGAAGATTTAAACATGTAGGGTTTTTTATAGGTCCTGGTGATAGAGAAGCTGTAAATAAAGGCGAAGCAGATGCAGTTCCAATCCACCTGCACGAGATTCCAAAAGTTATAAAAAATGGCATAATTGATATAGATGTTACATTTCTTCACACATCCCCTCCTGATGAACATGGATTTCTATCAATGGGAGTTGAAGTGGTTGCCACAAAAGCCGCTCTTGAAAGCTCAAAGATTGTGATTGCCCAGGTCAACCCAAATATGCCAAGAACTCTTGGAGACTGTTTTGTTCACATTTCAAGAATTACCTACCTTGTGAAAATTGAAGAGCCCTTACCCGAGCTCAGGAAGCGAGGTTTTACAGCAGTTGAAGAAAAAATAGGAAGATATGTTGCAGATTTAATTGAGGATGGAGACACCTTACAGCTCGGAATAGGAGGAATTCCTGATGCAGTCCTCTTCTACTTAAAAGAAAAAAGAGACCTTGGAATCCATACAGAGATGATATCCGATGGCGTTATGGAACTAATAGAGAAGGGTGTAATTACAGGCGCCAGAAAAACCCTGCATCCAGGAAAAGTTATCTGCACCTTTATACTCGGAACAAAAAAACTTTATGAATTTGTCGATAACAACCCCATTTTTGAACTTCATCCCTGCGATTACACGAACGACCCATTTATCATTTCTCAGAATGAAAATATGGTTGCGGTTAACTCTGCAATAGAAGTTGATTTGACAGGTCAGGTTTGTTCTGATTCTATAGGAACATATATCTACTCAGGTTTTGGAGGTCAGGTTGATTTCATAAGGGGTTCTGCAAGAGCTAAGAATGGAAGACCAATAATTGCGCTACCATCAACTGCAAAAGGTGAGACATTGTCAAGAATTGTCCCTTATCTGAAACAGGGAGCAGGAGTTGTTACCACAAGAGCAGATGTTCATTACATTGTCACAGAATATGGCATTGCAAAACTACGGGGCAAAACATTAAGTGAAAGGACAAGAACTCTCATAGAAGTGGCACATCCGAAATTCAGAGCAGAACTTGAAAAAGCTGCATGGGAAAGAAAGCTAATTCCTCAACTTATATGATATGTCTCAAAAAAGATAAAATTTTTATTTAATTGCTTTGCTTTTTCTTTAAAGATTTTTTATAATTATAAACTGAATTTTTTGCCCCCGTAGCTCAAGTGGAAAGAGCATCGGATTTCTAATCCGAGGGTTGGGGGTTCGAGTCCCTCCGGGGGCGAGTTTCAACATGGTTAAAACATTAATGGTTTATAGTGAATAGTTTTTAGGTTTTAAATAAAAAGATTTTTATTCTTCCTTTATGATTTGTTCTATAATTTTCGAATGATAAGTAAAAATGAAAGGGCACAAAGTGAAAAAATAAAAAATATAGACTATTGATGTTTCCAAAACCGACCAAATAAAAAGGGAGGCAAAAATGTCTTTATAAGACCTAATTCTTGCTTTTTGCCTCCCCTTATAATTTACTGTGTTTTAAGCCAGCGAAGACCCGGTGTGGTCTGGAAGTAAAAGCTCACTGTATATTGATATCCTGATTTTGCAGAGATATAAATCTTTGCAAAATAGTCTTCTTCACCCATACTTCCTATAGGTGCAAAATCAAACCATATATAATAAGCAACTCCTTCAACAGCAGGCTGACCTGTCCAGTAATTTCCTTGTCCTGGTGCAAGTTTTGCTTCTTCCCAGTTTCCAGAAATTTCATTATAACCTGCATCTACAGAACTATTATTATGAAAATTTGTCATCACAGAATCCATATAGAAAAGCATCCATGCTTGATTTTTATAATCTGCATTTCTGGGTGTTGCAACACCATTTACAAATTCTACATAGGAAGGATGAGCAGGGTCCGGGTCCTGAGCATCATAAACTGTAACATTACCTGTATATTCTGGCATATAATTAAAGGTTCTTGGGTCGGATTCTTCATCACCTGAATATGAAACTATCTCAACTTCCATCGCAGGGTCTGCAACCTCATAATAGGTGTCTGTTCCTTCATACATTTGAACACCATCTACATACACTCTATATCCGTCCACATCAGAAAGGGCATCCCATTCAAATCTCAAACCTGTCCCATTATTTATCAATTGAACTGTATGGACATTCGGGGTTTCTGGTTTTTCTCCTTCCTTAGGACATCCATAGAATATAATTCCTATGAAAAAGCTTATAACTATACCGCTTATTATATATTTTTTCATCTTTTACCTCCTTATTTTTTTCTAACCTTTGGTGTTGTGGGCGTCTTTGGCGCAGGTGCAGGTGCTTCTGTCTCTGTTTTTGTTTCTGTTTTTGTTTCTTCCTTCATCTCACATTCCTTGACATGTGTCTCAACTTCAACCATTTTAGTTTCAAGTTCAGATACTTTTTCTTCCAGTTTGCTTATCCTATCCTGCATATCCTTAAATTGTTCTGCTATTTTACCTACAGGTGCCTGACATCCGAGCAGGAATGCCATTACCACTATACCTGCTAATAATTTTTCCATATAAATCCTCCTTTTTAAAGTTTGAAGTATTGTATTATAAGAGATAAAGAATAAAAAAGTCAATAAAATGTAAAACTCCATAACAGATTAAATTAGACAAATGAGGAGACCTAATATGATTTTGGATGAAATATCTAAGAGCTGGGTGCGAATGGATTTATTATTATCAATCCAGAATAGGAAAAAGAGAAAGTTTTATTTTTTTCTGCCTTCTATCCTGTGCGAGTAGGCCAAAAGGACATTTTGAATAAGTTTGAAACAGCCATCAAAATAACTCCCCGGGCTGGACTCGAACCAGCAACCTATGGGTTAACAGCCCACCGCTCTACCAATTGAGCTACCGGGGATTTTTTAAAGTTTATAAATTATACCACAAAATAAAAGAAAATTGCAAATTATCAAGTTGTCTTATTAAAAATTTAGCAGAAATTTCCCTTTTAAAGGAGATATAAAAGAAATATTTAACCCCAACTTACTCTGCACCGTATTTTTTATCTTTTTTAAACAAATCTAAATTTTTATATGAGCCTACCCATTTAAGCAAAATATTTTATCCTATTTTTACATTTAAGATTAATTTCCTTTATAATTTTTAAAAATTTAAAAAGGGAGGCAAAATGAAAATTTTAATGATAGTTTACTTCTTTGTTAAATCGATTGAAGTGCAGGTTTTTGATATTCTCCCACAAAAAGAAGGCGGATTTCTTTTGCTTTTAAAACAGGTTGATGTTGAAAAATATCTTCCAATAGGTATAGGTGATAATGAAGGAATATCAATTATAAGGGAAATTCAAAATATTGAAACTCCAAGACCTATGACCTATGAACTAACTAATAGAATAATAGAAAATCTGGGAGCCAAAATTGATAAAATCGTGATTGATAAAATTGAAGATGGTATCTTTTATGCAAAAATACACTTGAGCCAGGGAAGAAAAAAAATAGTAATTGATTCAAGACCATCAGATGCAATTAATATCGCAATAAGAAAGAAAATTAAGATATTTGTTGAAGAGGAAGTTTTTAATAAAATGGGTATTGAGGTGAAAGAGGAGGAGAAGAAAAAGAAAAGTGGTCTTAAGATCTAAAATGTGTATTTGTATATATCTTTTGGAGATACAGAGGATATATTAAAATTAAAAAGAGTTTTTTGAATTTTTCCATAACCTCGTTAAAGGATTTTTTTGTTTTTCTTTTTCTTCTGAGAGGTTGATATTTGCTCACAACAAAGTTTTTAACAAATGGATGGTTGATATCCTTTTGTCTTGATTCGTTCACAATCTTGCTGACAATCCGGTCAATTTCTTCAAGTAGATGGCTTCTTTTCTGTCTTTCAATATATGCAAATTCCAAAGAAATATCAAGAAAGTCATCTACTTTTTTTAAGAATGAGTAGTATGCACCGCCTGCAAATTTTAATTGTTTTTAATAAATCAGTCCAAGCATAATAAGACAGGCTTCCTCAAACTGAAATGAATAATCTGTTTCCTTTTTACTTTTATCTTCTTCTATTAAAGTTTTGCACATTTGGACAACTTCAAGAGATTTTTCTCTGAGATTATGAGATTTTTCTGTATTCAATGCAAGAATTTGATAGGCCATATCTATATCAGGGATTAAAATACCTGTAATCCATTCTTTACCGCATTTTAACATTGCCTCCTATGATTCCCGTTTGGTGTCCAGTACTCACCATTTCTCACTCTCACAAGAATTATTGGATCAAGATATCTGCCAACTGATTCTATCACAACCTTTAACCTATCAACATGAGTTTTTGATAAATCTCTTTGATAATGGGTCGGTTTTACAATTTTAATGGGTAATTTCACGAACAACTGTAATTTTTCTACAAAAGGCTCTTTATACACAAAGAGAACTTCTCCGCCATCCTGTTCTACTTCTTCTATAATCTTCTTTATTTTTTCAGGTATCTCTTTCATATTTATAATACATAAAATTAGAAAAATTTTTCAAGGGCAAATTTGACTTCATGGCTTTTTTTTCATTATCCTTTTTATATAAAAAGGAGGTGTTATGAGAGTAATTATATCAAGTTTAATGATAATAGGAGTGTTGTTTTCTGCTTCAAGGTGGGAACTTCTTCATTATGAATTAACAGATAATGGATTTATGGATGTATCAGCAGTTGATTCAATGAATGCATGGCTTGTGGGTGTCAGAGACGATGTTGGAGGAATAATATACAGAACACAGGATGGCGGTGTTAACTGGCAGGAGTTTCATCCCTGGTCAATTGAGGAGGCATTTTTTGTTTTTGGAACTCAATTTCTTGATTTAAATACTGGTTATGTGACTTCTATGGGAATTCTTTTCAATTTTTTTCCTGTTGCCTGCCTTTTAAAAACAAATGATGGTGGAAACACATGGAATACAGTTTATGGAGGTGATATGAGTTCTCTTGGCAAGATGTGGGAAGATGTGTTTTTTGTTGATTATAATAACGGATGGGCTGTTGGGTATAAAAGTGATATAATCCACACAACAGATGGAGGTAATAACTGGTCCTCTCAGAATGCTCCTGATACATCTTATGCATTGAAATCTGTATATTTTATGAATCAAAATGAAGGTTGGATTGTAGGAGGAGAATATGACACGCTTACAGGCGAAGGAAAAAACGGCGTTGTCCTTCATACCACAAATGGAGGAAGCACATGGCAAGCCCAGGTGGACAGTGCACCCTACGAACTCTGGAGTGTGTTTTTTATAAACTCTCAAAAGGGATGGGCATGTGGTTATAAGGATTCTGTCTCACCAGGCTTAACACTAAAAACAGAGGACGGAGGAAATAACTGGACAGTTATAATGGCACCCGAAGTATCTCTCGGTCCTTATGGATTGTTTGGCATAGAATTCATTGATGAATTTACTGGCTTTGCTACAGGAGGAGGTTCAAGATGGAACTGGAGCGGTTCTTATTTTGCAGTATTTTTGAAAACCAATGATGGTGGCAATACCTGGAATATAGACACTGTAATATATGAAAATGAGCCATATGGGGTAGCACCCCTATGTCTTGATATGGTATCAAGAAATTGGGGATTTGCAGGGGGAGCAAGGCTTTCTGTATTCAGGTATGCACCTTTTACCTTTATTGCTGAAGGGAAAAACACTAACAAAAATCTCTTAAGGGTAAGTTTTTCTGATGATAAGATTTATATTTATTCAAAAGATATTTCAGAATTTAAGATAACAGATGCAAGTGGCAGGATTATTAAGAGGCGAAGTTCTTTTAAAGGAAAGGATGTTTTTTTCCCAAAAGAAGGAGGAGTTTACTACATTCTGTTTAAATCAAAAAATAAAAGGGATGTCCGAAAGGTAGTTTTGCTGAGGTGAGATTAAAAGAAGTTGTAGAGGTTTCTGAAAAATTAAAAGGAATTTCTTCTATCAATAATAAAATTGAGATTCTTTCTAAGTTTTTAAGGAGACTTGAAAAAAGAGAAGGTAAAATAGCGGTAGCGCTTTTATTAGGAGAAAATCCTTACGGAAAATTTTGGGTTGGCTGGGAAAGTTTAAAAAATTTTCTTTTGCTCAAAACCGGTAATGAAAGCCTTGAACTTCTTAAAATAGAAGAATCCTTGGAAAAATTAAGCAATATAAAGGGGGCTGAATCCACAAAGAGAAAGTTAAACTTAATTTATAGAATTTTTAAAAGTTTAAATCAGAAAGAAAGGAAATTTTTTATCTCATTTATACTGGGCGAGGTAAGGCAAGGTGCAGGAAAAGGAGTTATTAAAAAGGCTATTGCAAAAGCTTTTAAATTAGATGAGGAAAAACTGGATGAACTTATGTTGCGTAGAGCAGATTTTCTTGAGATTGTTGAAAAAATTTTTAAAGAAGGTAAGGAATTTTTAAAAAAAGAAAAATTTGAGCTGTTTAAGCCTTTCTCACCAATGCTTGCTGATATAGTTTACTCTGTTTACGAACTTCCTTCTCAAAAACTTGCTGTGGAATACAAAGTTGATGGTATTAGGATACAAGTGCACAAAAAGGCAAAAGAAGTTAGGATATTCTCAAGAAACTTAAAGGAAGTTACAGATAATTTGCCTGAAATTGTTGATATTGTTAAAAAGTTTAAAGGTGATTTTGTTCTTGATGGAGAAGTTGCTTTAATTGATAGCAGAGGTAGAACTATACCCTTTCAGGATATGATGAGCATAATCTCAACAAAAAAGAGGGAAAGATTCCAAAATCTAATTCCTTTTTTCTTTGATATCCTGTATAAAGATGGAAAAAGTTTTTTTGAAAAAAACAATAAGGAAAGGTGGAAAATTTTAAAGGACACTATCCCTGAAAACCTTCTTGTAAAAAGAATAGAAACCGAGAATAAAGAAAAAATAAAAGAACTTTTTGAAGAAAGCATTTCAAGAGGAAATGAAGGTGTTATGGTTAAAAAATTAAACTCTCCTTACTTTATAGGTTCAAGAAGAAAATACTGGTTGAAATTAAAAAATTTCTATACCCTTGACCTTGTAATTCTTGAGGCAGAATGGGGACATGGAAGGAGGAGAGACTGGCTCTCTAACTTTTTACTGGGATGTCTTGACAATAGTAGGGGAAAATTCTTACCTCTTGGAAAAACATTCAAAGGGCTATCTGATAAAGAATTTAAAGAAATCACACGAATTTTACTTTCAAAAAAAATAAGAGAAAAAGAATGGGGAATTGTTGTTAAGCCTGATGTTGTTGTTGAGACCGATTTTTCAGAAATAGAAAAATCTCCCTTTTATGAAAGCGGGTATGCTCTCAGATTTGCAAGGATAAAGAGAATAAGATATGACAAAAATCCTGATGAAATTGCTGATATAGAGTGTGTTAGAAAAATGTTTGAAGATACAAGAAAAAGAAAAGGGAAGTATTTTTAATAATTAATTTTTAAATACTTTATAATAAATCTCTACAATTAAACATAGGAGAGTAAAATGGAGTATGAGATACTGGGAAAAAGTAATTTGAATGTTACAAAAATAGGGCTGGGTGCCTGGCAGTTTGGAACAGAATGGTGGGGTTGGGGAAAAGATTTTGAAGAGAAAGATGCAATTGATGCAATAGAAGTAAGTCTTGAAAAGGGTATAAACTGGATAGATACTGCAGAGGTTTATGGAAATGGATACTCAGAGGAACTTGTGGGTAAAGTTATCAGTCAAAAGAGAAAGGACTTAATAATTGCTACAAAAGTCTCGGGCACTCACGCAAGATATGATGATGTGATAAAAGCCTGTGAAGGAAGCTTGAAAAGGTTAAAAACTGATTATATTGACCTTTACCAGTTCCACTGGCCAAACTCTTATGTTCCTATCGAAGAAACTATGGAAGCATTTGAAAAACTTGTGAAAGATGGTAAGGTGCGGTATATAGGACTTTCAAACTTTCCTGTTCCTTTGATTAAAGAGTCGCAAAAATCTCTCAAAAATACACCTATTGTTTCAAATCAGGTTCAGTATAATTTAATTTCAAGGGATATAGAAAAAAAGATACTCCCCTTTTGTATAGAACAAAATATATCTGTAATTGCCTACTCACCAATTGCACAGGGGCTTCTTGCTGGAAAATTTTCACATGATAAAAAACCCTCTGATGATTTAAGAAAAGATGCCCCCCTTTTTAAAGAACCAAATTACACTCAAATTTTAAAGTTTGTTGAGGTTCTGAAAAAATTTGCTCAAGAACTTGGAAAAACTCCTGCACAGATTGCCCTGAGATGGCTCATAGAGAAAAAGGGCGTTGTTGCTATACCAGGAGCAAAGAACAAAAAACAGGCAGAAGATAACGCGGGTGCACTGGGCTGGAATATGGACAAAAATATTATAGAAAAACTTGATGAGGAAAGCAAAAAGTTAAGAATAACCTATATAACCGAAAATTAGATTTTTAAAAGGCAATTGTCTTTGATATAGTTTCTCTCAAACGAGTAATTTCGTCTCTTGAAATCATTTTTTCAAGAAATTTTAAAAGTTCAGTTGATGTGAGAAAAAGTCTTTTGGCCTCAAGTTTTAAAAGTTCAAAAAGAAAATTCAAAGCACCTTTACTACCCTCACTTATCTTTTTCTTTAATATATCTCCATCTATTCTCAAAACCTCCATATCGGTCAAAGCTTTGAAGGTTGCTGTTCTTTCTTTACCGAGAATCCATGCAATTTCACCAACAATATTCCCTTCCCCTACCTCTGCTATTTTAAAAGTTTCTTGTGTCTCTACCCCTTTTTTTATAACTTCACCTTTTCCATTTTTTACAATGTAGAGGTCAGCCCCATAAGAACCTTCTTCAAATAAAATCTCACCTACTCTTATTTTCAAAGGAAATGAAAATTCTGAGAACTCTTTGATCTCTGGCTCATTAAAGTTTTTAAAAAATGGAAAGGTTTTGAGTAATTCAGTTTTATTCATTTATACCCCCTTAACAGAGATTAATTTCATAATCTTGCCCAGTGCCATCATATAGGCAGTTTTTTTAATTGAAAGATTTTTGGCAATCCCTATGCCGAGCGCATCTCTGTACACATTTATAAATTTCTTTTTAATCTCCACCATTATATCTCCTGTTTTGCATCTATTTTTACCCTTAAGGTATTCCTCAAAATAAATTAAATTTAAAATTCCTTTTATGAAAATGTCGGGCATCAAATTAAGATTCCTGCGGGAAATAATTTCTTCTGCCTCAGGTAATATAGAAAAAGATTTCAACTCAATCACATGATTAGAATTAAGAAAATTAGCTTTTTCTTTTGTTATTTCTTTTGCGGTTTCTGATACTATGAAAATATCAGTTTCATAGGACACAAGTTCTTCCTCAGAAATAGTTAAAAATCGTGACTTAACCTCATCTGGAACCTTAAAAAAGCTTGCATCTTCAAAACTAACAATGAAATTTTTAATTCCCCTTGTATATATTTTTTCCATTATAAAATCTGAATACCTATCAAATCCATAAAAGGTTATCCTTTTGCCCCTAAGACTTTCTCCTGTATCCTCTAACATTGTTTCTATTGCAAAAATAATGAGTTCTAAAAATACATCAGCAAAATCGGCAATTCCGTGTATTTCAGGAGGTTTGCCAACTATGTATTCAAAAGGGGTCTGAACTTTTTTAAGGAATTCATCATATATGATTGCAACAGTCTCCACAGAAACTCCTCCCCCGGGCACAAGAACAAAATTTCCAAACTCCTGTGTTCCAGAAATTTTCCCTATTACCTCTTTGAAAATATTTCTTTTTTCCCATACTGTATAATCATCTTCATTAATTCCTATTTTTGAACACATCCCTCCAAAAGGTATATCAAAAAATGCATTTGCAAGGACATTCAAAAAGGCAAGAGAGTGTAGACTGTCAGCGTCCACATCTTCTTTCAGATGAAGTTCTCCAAAATAAGGTCCTCTAACCCGTGACGCATAAAAAAATTCACAGGGGATTCTAACTAGTTCTCCTTTTTTTCTTTCAAAAGGTATGAAAAATCCAAGATGAGCATCACCTTTTTCCAGAAACTCAACAAGTTTTTCTGATATGTTAAGATTTTTTGCACCTACTTTCAGATAAAAATCAAGATTTTCTTTTTTCATTTTAAAATTTTAAAGCAATATAATAGAAATCTTCAATCTTAAGTAAAAAAGGAGAAGGCAATGTTAAAGAAAATAATAGAACAGGGTATGGAAAAAAACTTTAAAAGTCTTTCTTCAAAAGATATAATCAGGATTACGGAAAAATACTCCGCTCACAACTACAAACCCCTTCCAATTGTTATCACAAAAGGAAAAGGAACATGGGTTTGGGATAAAGAAGGCAAGAAATATCTTGACTGCATAGGATGTTATTCCGCGGTTTCACATGGTCATCTTAACAAAAACATTATAAATTCCGCAATAAAACAGATGAAAAAACTTACTCTCACCGGAAGACCTGTATACACAGAAGAACTTGCAATTTTTTGCAAAGTCCTTGCAGAGTATACGAGAATGGACATAATTTTACCAATGAATACAGGAGCAGAAGCAGTTGAGACAGCAATAAAGGCTGCAAGAAGATGGGGATATATGAAAAAAGAAATTAAAAAAGATAGAGCAGAAATAATTACCTGTGAACATAACTTTCATGGAAGAACAACTACAATTGTGGGATTTTCATCTGACCCTGATTACAGAAAGGGATTTGGTCCTTTTACACCTGGTTTTAAAATAATACCCTATGGTGACATAAAAGCACTTAAAAAAGCAATAACTAAAAATACTGTTGCCTTTCTTGTTGAACCAATTCAGGCAGAAGGAGGAGTTATAATCCCATACGCAGGATATTTGAAAGATGTAAGAAAGGTATGCGATGACAAGAATATCCTCTTAATATTTGATGAGATACAGACAGGTTTTGGAAGAACGGGTAAAAGATTTGCATGGGAATGGGAGAATGCAAAGCCTGATTTAATAACACTCGGCAAGGCTCTTGGGGGAGGATTATTTCCCGTATCAGCAGTTGCGGGCAAAAAAGAAGTAATGGAACTCTTTGACCCTGGTTCTCATGGAAGCACATTTGGCGGAAATCCACTAGGTGTTAGGATAGCAATTGAAGCAATATGTGAAATGGAAAGGTTAAAACTCCATGAAAACGCAAAAAAAATGGGTAAAAAGTTAATAAAGGGACTTATGGAAATAAAAAGTGATATAATTAAAGAAGTAAGGGGAAAAGGTCTTTTAATCGGGGTGGAGATAAAGAAAGAATACGGTGAAGGTATGAAATATGCAATAAAACTTTTAAAAGAAGGAATTATAACAAAGGATACCCATAAATATACCCTTAGGATTACCCCTCCTTTAATTATAGGAAAAAAGGAGGTGGAAAAAATATTAAAGGTATTCAAAAAAGTTTTTACAAAATAAACAAGTCATGGAAAAAGGCGATTAAAGGGGTAAATTTCTTTATTTAAAATATTTCCTTTAAAGTTATACTAAGACCTTCTAATCTTTTTAATATGTTATGCCATCATACAACCAAAAATACTATTTTCATTTTGAATATGTTTATAAAAATAATTTACCCTAGTTAAGAGAATTAAATAATGATATGTATTTAAAAGAATTGCCTCCAAATTTTTTAATAGAGTTTGGATTCTATATTAAGAATTATATCTGGATAGGAATGATGTATTATCCAAATAATAGTTATAGATTAGACCTTGGTTAAGTGGAAATAGTGGATGAACAGGGTAAGGTTAAATTTCTATAAGTTTATCCCGGAATCTGGCATTATACTGTCATTCAAAAATCTCTCCTTTGGTTTTGCTATATACCCGAGACAAAAAAATTACAATAAAGAAATTTACTATTAGCGAAGATTGTATAATAAGGGAATGGTATCCTGACATTACCGATAGAAAAATTAAGCAAACCTACATAAACACCGGGATAAATTATGATTTTTAATCAGGAAAGCATCAACAAACTCTGCTATAACTGGTTCAGATTCATAAAGGATTTTGAATTTTTATAGAAAAATACCTTAAAATATGAATGGATATGGAAACACTGGTTTTATGCTTACTTATTCATACTGGAATTGAATGGGAAAGAACATACGGTGGGAATGAGGATGATGTGGGTTTCTATGCCCTAAAAACTAATGATTCCTGTTATATTGTTGTGGGAAACACCTATTCTTTTGGAAATGGAGGGTCTGATATCTATGTTTTAAAAATAAATAATACTGGTGATACCGTGTGGACAAAATGTTATGGTGGAATTAATGATGAATTTGCCTATTCCATAAAGCCCCATAGAAATGGTTATGTAATTATAGGTTATACTCAGACATCTAATGACGCAGATATATACATTGTAAAAATTAACAATGCAGGAGATTTAATATGGGAAATAACAACTGGTGATACACTCGGTGAATGTATAAAAGACTTTAAAATAACTCCTGACAGCAATTTTATAGTTACAGGTTATAAGGAATCTCCTGAAGGAGACCTTGACTTTTATCTTGCCAAAATTGACACAACAGGAAACCTTATGTGGGAAAGATGGTATGGTGGTGATTATGATGATTACGGATATTCTATATGCAAAACAAATAATGGATATATAGGTGCAGGTTATACATATACTGCGGGTTACTCAGATGCAAATATATATCTTGTAGGAGTAAAAGAAACCGGAAATACTCTCTGGATAAAAGAGCACGGCAGAGCGGGAAGTGATGATATGGCATTTCACATATCAGAAGACAATGATGGAAACTTTACATTATGTGGAACCTCTTACTGGATGTTTCTGGGATACGAGATATTCTATATGAAAATAACAGAGACAGGGGAAGAAATATGGATTAAATACAATGGTAGCCTCGCAAATGACTCTGCCTGGTGTATTGAAAAAACCTTTGATAACGGATATGCTATTACAGGAAACTTCGGAACTCTTGTATGGCTTTTAAAAGCGGATTCATCGGGAAACTCGCTCTGGTCAGAGTTTTATGGAGGAAATGGATTTGAAACAGGACACTATATAAAACAGGACACAGATTCATCTTACATAATTGTTGGGAAAACAAGTTCCTATGGTGCAGGGGGTAATGATGTGTACATAATAAAAACAAAAAAAGACATAACAGTAGAAGAAAAAAATTGCAATAAAAATTTTAAGATGATTTTTCCTGTTTTATATAAATTTAAAGACTTGAAAGATTATAGTATATTCAGTTTTACAGGAAGAAGAATCAAGACTTTTCGGAATAATGGGATATATTTTTTAAAAAAGGGGAGGCAAAAATTCAAAATTATCCTGATAAAATAATATTTTCAAAATCTTCAAGAACATGACCAAGTATATCTTTACTATGAAAAGTTGATAAAAACATTGCTTCAAAAGGCGATGGTGGAAGTAAAATCCCATATTCAAGAGATTTTTTAAAAATTTTAACAAACATCTCTTTATTCGTTTTCTGAACCTCATCAAGGTTTTTTGGGGGTTTTTCAGAAAAGAATATTGAAAAGAATGTTGTTGCTTCCGGGATGCTCACAGGAATACCCTGTGTGTAAAATATACTTTTAAGATTTTTGGTAAAAAATTTAAGATTTTCCTCAATATAATTATAAGGGCTTTCCTTTTTCAAAATTTCAAGTGTTTTAATCCCTGCTATCATTGCAACTGGATTTCCTGCAAGGGTTCCTGCCTGATAAACAGGTCCTTCAGGTGATATAAACTCCATTATTTCTTTTTTCCCTCCATAGGCACCAACTGGAAATCCTCCTCCTATCACTTTCCCAAGAGTTATTAAATCAGGTGTAATCCCTTTTTGGGTGCTAACCCCTCCAAATTCTACCCTAAAACCGGTTATCACTTCATCAAAAATGAGTAAGGCATTATATTTTATTGTTATATTCCTTAAACCTTCAAGGAATCCCCTGTCAGGCAAAACCACACCCATATTTCCAGCAATTGGCTCTAAAATCACACAGGCAATTTCATCACCCTGCTTTTCAAAAATTTCCTTCACCCTGTCAAGGTCGTTATAGGGGGCAAGAATTGTATCTCTTGTAACACTTTCAGGAACACCCGGAGAGGATGGAACACCAAAAGTCAAACCTCCTGAACCCGTCTTAACAAGAAAGGCATCAGAATGACCGTGATAGCATCCCTCAAATTTTATAAACTTATTTCTTTTTGTATAACCTCTGGCAACCCTTAAAACACTCATTATTGCTTCTGTTCCTGAATTTACAAACCTTATTTTTTTGATAAAGGGGAATGCTTTTTTTATCCTCTCAGCAAGCAAAATCTCTTTTTCTGTTGACATACCATAGGAAAACCCATTCTCACAGACTCTTTTTACTTCCTTCACCACCTCGGGATGAGCATGTCCTAAAATTAAAGGTCCCCATGAAAGAACAAAGTCAACATATTTTTTACCATCAACATCATAAACATAAGGACCTTTACCTTTTTTAATGAAGAGTGGGGAAAGTCCAACCGCTTTAAATGCTCTTACAGGAGAAGAAACACCACCAGGCATAAGTTCTTTTGCTCTTTTATAAAGTTTCTCTGAAATTTTCATTAGACTCTCCTTTTAAAAATTAAAATCAAGAGATTAAAAATAAAACATAAAATATAAAAAAGTCAAATAGAATTTATTTGAAATTTTTAAGTTTTTTATTTATAATTAAATTCAAATTTGAACCAGATAAACGCTTTTTGAGTCTAAAATACTAAAAAGGAGGTTAAAGATGAAAAAATTATTTTTATTTCTACTTGCCGGGATATTTATGTCATCCTGTGTAACAAGAACAGTGGTTGTTAAAAAAGAGCCACCTCCTCCGAAGGTTGAAGTAAAACCAACACCACCAGGTCATCACTATGTATGGATTCCTGGACATTGGGCATGGAAAGGTGGAACATGGGTATGGGTTCCAGGACACTGGGCTAAAAAACCAAAAAAACATGCAGTATGGGTGCCGGGACACTGGAAAAGAGCAAGAGGAGGCTGGGTCTGGGTACCGGGACACTGGAAATAATAAAAATAATACAAAAGAAAAGGGATGGTAAAGTTCTTAGTGAAGATGAGATAAGATTTTTTATAGAGGAAGTAATTAAAGGCAGAATTCCTGATTATCAAATTTCAGCCTTTTTGATGGCTTCTTTTATTCAGGGACTTTCGAAAAAGGAAACCTTTTATTTAACAAAATGGATGATAGAAACGGGAAAAAGAATAGATTTATCAGATATTTCGGGTCCAAAAATAGATAAACATTCAACAGGTGGTGTAGGTGATAAAATATCAATAATTCTTGTACCGCTTGTTGCATCTTATGGAATTAAGGTTCCGATGATTGCAGGAAGAGCTTTAGGACATACAGGAGGAACAATTGATAAACTTGAATCAATACATGGATATAAGGTAGATTTAAGTATTAAAAAATGGAAGAATATAATTAAAAAAGTTGGATGTAGTATAATTTCCCAGACTAATGAAATCGCACCCGCTGATAAAATTTTATATTCTTTAAGAAACACAATAGGAACAGTGGAAAGCATACCCCTGATTACCGCCTCAATAATGAGTAAAAAACTCTCAGGGAGAATAAAAGGTCTTGTGCTTGATGTAAAAACAGGTAAAGGTGCATTTATGAAAAAGAGAAAAGACGCAGAAGAACTTGCTGAAAGCTTGGTATGGGTTGGCAAAAAATACGGTGTCAAAACAATTGCTCTTTTAACCAATATGAATACACCTCTTGGAAGATATGTAGGAAATTCCCTGGAAATTTACGAGTGCATAAAATTCCTTGAAGGAGAGGAAATAAAGGATTTAAAAGAAATAACCTTTAGCCTTGGAGCATATATGCTTGTTCTTGGTAAAAAGGCAAAAACTTTTGAAAAGGGTTTTAAAATGATGGAAAGGGTATGGAAAGAGGAAAAAGGTCTTTTAAAATTTAAAGAAATGGTAAAATTTCATGGAGGAGATATAGAAATATTTAAAAATCCTGAGAAACTCAAAGAGGTAAAACATTGTGAATACATAAAAGCAGAAAAAAATGGGATTATAGTGAAAATTGATGCTTATAAAATAGGTTTATGTGCAAGGGAACTGGGTGCAGGAAGATTTAAAAAAGAGGATGAAATAATACCACAGGCAGGAGTTGTAATTTATAAAAAAGAAGGAGAAAGGGTTAAAAAAGGGGATATAGTTTTAAAAATTCAGACAGAAGACAGAAAAAAACTTGAAAAAGCACATAATCTTGCAAAGGAGTCTTTTAAGATAGGACAAAAATTTAAAGAGAAAAGATTTATTCTGGAAATAGTTAAATAGGAAGGAAAAAACCATTTTACCTTCTATTTCAAATTTTTTATAAAAATAAAAAAATTCAAAATAAATATAATAAACAAGGTCTTCATTGTTAAAATTATATCAAAAATTTTTAAACTTTAATTTTCACGGGAAACAAAACCTCTAATCCTTATTTCAACTTCTTTTCCATCTCTCATAAGTTCAAGAAATTTGCTTACATATTCTTTATTTGTGTGATAGGGATAAAGAATTTTTGGTTTAAAAGATTTTACCGCATCAACAACCATTTCAGGGGTCATTGTATAGGGAAGGTTCATTGGCAAAAAGGCTATATCTATATTTTTAAGTTCCTTCATTTCGGGTATATTTTCTGTATCACCTGCAATGTAAACCTTTTTATCACCAAAAGTAATTACATATCCATTTCCTTCACCTTTTATATGAAAAGGTTTTCCGTTTTCTCTCTTATGAACAATATTGTAGGCAGGAATTGTCTCGATCTTTAAACCATCCATTATTTTGACCTCACCATTTTTAATTATTATACCATCTTTAATCTGCTCCACACATTTCTCTGTAATAATAATTTTTGTATTCTCTTTCTTTACCATTTTAATTGCTTCAGGGTCAAGATGGTCTCTGTGATGATGGGTTATAAAGATTATATCAGCCGAAGGGAGCTTCGAATAATCATAAATCCTTGAAAAGGGGTCAACATAGATTACCATACCTTTAAATTTGAACATCAATGAACCATGACCAACACAGACTATTACAATGTTTCCCTCAAATGTTTTAATTGTATCAGCCAGAAGTTTACCTTCAAAACCAGATGTAAAAACTGTTAAAAGCAAAAAGAATTCCATCTTTTACCTCCTATTATATTTGAATTCTAAATGAATTGTCTTTTAGTTTTCAAATACTTTTGCCTTTGGAGTTAACATAGTAAATCCGCAAAATTATCATTCCCATAAGCATAAGAACAAATCCTGTAATCTCTCTTATAGATAAAACTGCTTTTAAAATAAGAGCACCATCAAGCAGAGTAAAAAGCCTTTAAGACTTAAAATAATTGCAGTATTTGAGGGATGGCTTTTCTGTTAACCAACGAACTGAAGTGTATAGGCAAATTCAACTGAGAGAACTCCTGCATATAGGATTGGAATCGATGCATTAAGTATGTTTTTTAAATAAATCTCTTCCCTATGAAGAAAATGAGTCCTTTGCTTCCATAAAAGTCCCATAATAGGGGCTATTATAACATAAAAACTTGTTATAAAGCCTGCTTTACCCGCTGTTGCATATAGTATTCCTATCTTTGTAGAAAGGATTCATCACTGAATACAAGCAAACCTGCAACAATCCCAGGAAAAATAAACTTTCTGGTTTTAAAAATGCTTTCTCTTCTCAAAAAGGGCTTTTTGAAAAAGATTATGAAGGGAATAAGAATAAGGTCCTATTTAAAAGTTTCCTTTTTCATATATTTTTAATCAGTAAGATCTTAAAACAAATATGATTAGAAAAGAGATATAAACCAAATAATTTATCTTATAAGCCTTATCCCTTTCTTTCTCCCTTAGATAGTTCCAGAGAAAAGCAAAGATAAAAAAAGCAGAAAGTAAAATTAAAAAGATAATGTAAATTTCATAAAAACTTAATTTCCCTGAAAAATAAAATCTCAATCCCTTATTCAAGACCCAGCCGTAAATAATTGGTAAATGAAAGAAATAAACAAAAAGAGATTCTTTACCAAAGGTTTGCAAAACTTTTATAGTCTTATTTTCTTTGCTTTCAAGTTTTAAAAGCAAAAAAGAAATAAGGGATAAAATAGAAA
>FWPU01005797.1_pt1 | contig 25984 bp, 27 predicted proteins | sample 2228361 | NCBI WGS metagenome assembly FWPU01 (sample SAMEA103939777, study PRJEB20133) | metagenome | reverse complement strand
TTTTTTTGCAATTTTTTTTTTTTTTTCAATTTTTTTTTTTTTTTTTTTTTTTTTTTTTTTGTTTTTTTTAATTTTTTTGATTTTTTTTTTAAGGTATTTTGAATTTGTGTTTTAAATTTTTTTTTAGGATATTCACATTTACTTTTTGGAAAAATTATATCTAATTTTTTTGCCAGTAGTTTTCTATTTTCTTCCTTCAGATAGCAAAATATATCTGTTATATAAAATGACATAGATTCATTTAGAAAAAAGAAATATAATGAAATGTCAATAAAAATTGACTTCATATCCAAAGAAAAAATTTTAGTTATATGGCAAGAAAATGTGAAATTTCAGGCAAAAAAACAGTAGTAGGCAATACTATATCCCATTCTCATAAAAAAACAAAAAGGGTATTTAAGGTAAATATTTTTAAGAAAAAGATATATCTTCCCGATGAAAATCGATATGTAACTTTAAAAATATCAGCAAGAATGCTTAAGTCCTTGAATAAAAAAGGTGTTAAAGCTTTAATGAAAAAATATAAACAGGATTTATCTGTACTTAAAAAAAGATAACTTGAAAAAGTTAACTAAAAAAAAATATCCTATTGTTATATACGAGGCTTTAAAAAAGAAGTATGGTTATGTAAGAAGCCCATTAAAATACAAAGATACCTATCAATTCTGTATAGCAGTAATACTTTCTGCTCAATGTACGGACAAACAAGTAAATGAGGTAACACCTGAACTCTTTAAAGCTTTTCCCAGTATAGAAAGCTTAGCAAGTGCACCCCTTGAAGAAATAGAAAAGTATATCTACAAAACCGGATTTTATAAAAATAAGGCAAAAAATATCAAAAATTTTTGTAAAGAAATAATCGAAAAATACAATAAAAACATACCTGATAACATGAATGATTTACTAAAATTACCCGGAATTGGAAGGAAAACAGCAAATGTTATTTTACAAGAACTTTATAATTATCCTTCAGGAATTGTCGTTGACACACATGTAAAAAGATTATCAAAGGTATTGGGTTTTACAAATCAAAACAATCCTTTAAAAATAGAAAAAGAACTATGTAAAATTTTTCCTGAAGATTACTGGATATCTCTTTCTTTATATTTGATTTTTCTGGGAAGAGAATTTTGCACTGCTCGAAAGAAACACTGTAATATTTGTGTGCTTAAAGAGATCTGTATTTCCAGTTCTTACAGAAAATATACTTAACTTTACTTTTTATAATTATATCTAGCAATTGATAAGGAATTCAATACTACAGTAATGGAACTTAAAGACATAAAGATAGATCCAATAAAAGGAGATAAATAACCAAAAAAAGCAAGAGGTAATAAAATCAGGTTGTAAACTAAACTCATTAAAAGATTTTGGCGAATCTTTTTCATAACTATTTCAGATAAATGAAAAAAATAAATTAAATATTTCAAATCATTATTTATTAAAAGAATATCTGCAGAATATAAAGCTAGTTTACTTGCATCCGCGAAAGAAATTCCAGCATCTGCTTGTTTTAAAGCAATTGTATCGTTTATACCATCTCCTACCATTACTACATTATAATTTTTCTGAAATTTTTTTATTATTTCGCTTTTGTCCTTTGGCTTCAGGGAATAATAAATTTCTTTTATATTCGTAATTTTTTGTAAATACGCCGCATTTTCTTTTTTATCACCGGTCAGTAAAATGGTTTTATATTTTGAATTTAAAATATGGATTACTTCTCTTGCATTGGATTTAATTTCATCTTTGAGAATCAATATGGATAAAATTTGTTTGTTTTGAGATTCTATCCCAATGCAAACAATTATATTACCTGACTCAATATGTTCATCAAATGATGGAATTAAAAACCCCATTGATTCTAACCAACTCTGAGAACCCAAAAACATTCTTTGATTATTTTCTAAAATATACTCTACCCCCAATCCTGGATAAAAACGTGATTCAACTATAAAAAACATTTGTAAATTTTCCAGTGAATTCTGAAAAAAATAAAATTGTGTATCCAATTTTTGTTCCTCCCATTGATATAAAGCTAAAGTGATAGGATGCTGTAATTTTAATTCTCGATTTGCATCATTGATTTTTTTTATCAATTCATAAATATTTTCTTTATTATAACTAGTTAATATTTTTTCAATTTTTAAATTTCCTTTTGTAAGGGTTCCTGTTTTATCAAAACATATAATTTTAGATTTTACAATTGTTTCAAATAAAGAAGTATTATGAATTAAACAGCCCATCGAAAAAGATTTTTGCAATCCTACAATAATTGCAGTAGGAATGGATAAGCTTAAAGCACAAGGACAGGCTACTATCAAAAGTGATAATGTAAATAAAACTGCACTGGACAAATCATTTTTATAAAAATACCAGTAAGCAAAAGTTAAAAATCCTAAAAACAATACCAGACCAACAAAAATACCCGATACTTTATTACCTAATGTTTCAGCATTAGACTTCTGTTTCAGACTTTCCTCTGCCATTTTTAGAATTTTAAAGATTGTGCTTTCTTCATTTTTCTTTAAAACCTTCAAATATAAAAAAGAATTATTTACATTTTTAGAACCGGAAACAATAAAATCATTATATTTTTTTAATACGGGTTTGAACTCTCCTGTAATAGATGCTTCATCTAACTCAGCAGACAAATTTAACAATGCTGAATCAAGGGGAACTAATTCTCCTATAGGGACAACAATAATTTCATTTTCTTTAACATCTTCTACTTTTTTAAATTCATAATCCTTATTTTCATCTAATGTTTTATTTGAATCATTAATAAAAAATTTGTTATTTACCATTTGAACTAAATTATAATTTTTTAAGACCCTTACATAAGAAGGTTTCTGACTGGTTAAATTATGTGTAAAGTATAGAGTCTTAAGTTTAATTCTACTTTCGATAAATCTTCCTAACAAGATAGCAAACACAACAAAACTTATGGCATCAAAAAAAACTTCTTTATCTACTTTATATAAAAAAGTAATATAAATACTATATACATAAGCAAGAGTTAGACCAACTGCTGTTAATAAATCTGTACCGAGGACTTTATTTTTTAATGAATAATATCCTGACTTAAAAAAATCAGAAGCACTATAAAATATTACGGGCGTAGTCAATAAGAAGCTAATCCAATGAAAATATTGCTTTATATTCATTTCTATATAATCAAGATAACCTGCATAAAGAGAAACACTAATCATCATATTGTTGCCCATAAAAAATCCAGCAATTGCCATTTTTTTTAAAAGTATATCGCTCTGATTTATTAATTTCTCTTCTCTGGACTCGTCAACTGGTAGTATAGGATACCCAATTTGAGCAGTTGATTTTGCCAAAGTAGATAAGTTTACTTTTTGGGGATCCCATTTAAGATAAACTCTATTTGTTGAAAGCTGAACATAAGCTTCTAATACACCCTCAATTGAATAAAGAACTTTTTCGTTTACCCATACACAGGATGCACAATGTAAACCCTTAATATAAAATTTACCTTCTTTGAAGATTTGACCACTTTTATCTTTTTGAACAGAAATTTGTTCATCAATTAAATGATATATTGATTCCTCTAAATAATTTTCATCAGGTTTATCGGGTAATTCAGTCCTGGTTTCATAATATTTTTGAAATCCTAAATTTTGAATCAATTTATAGGCTTGCAAACAACCATTACAACAGAAATATTTCTTTTCATTATCTTGTTTTTCTATATAAACCGGATTTATAATTTTCTCTCCACAATGGTAGCAAAAAATTTTTTTTTCAACAGTAGTATCTGAAGTCATTTATATATTACTAATTTTATATATATATAAGAAATCAAGGAAATTATGGATGCAAAAATCAGTAATGAAAATATAATAATAGTCTTTCTCTTAAACTCTTTTTTCTTTTTTTCTTTAATTTCTTTTCCTCCTGATATTAATACAAAAGGCTTTTTCCTAGATTGGGTTGAATAATTAAAATTATCAAAATTATTGCTTGTCTTCCTCATCATCATCCAGTATCATTTTATGTGCAATATATTCAGTATCCTCATATTGTTTTGTCTTGATTGACCATAAGAATAAAACTAAAAATATTAACGCAATAACTGTTGCAATGGGTATAGTAAGATATAGTGCATCCATCCTTCTACTCCACATAAATTTTTTTTGATTTATAAAAGGTAGCACCTTTTTCGGGTCTAACTTCTATTTGAAATTCAAAAAAACCAGAAACTGGTAGTTCCAGTTCCTTTTTTAAAGTATATTTTTGATTTTCTTTAAGAAAATCTTTTTCTAAAAATTCAAATTCATAATATTCTCTTATAGAAGCGGGATAAGAAATTTTTAATAAAACCACCTTTCGATTTTCATCACTTATAAAATTTTGGAAAAAATTCGTTTGATTGCTTAAAGTAATTTCAATGGGAATTTTACGATTGATTTTTTCATAATTTAATAAATTTACCTCTACTTTCCATTGATGCTCTTTAAAGTTTTTAAATTCAGCAATCCTATGTTCATAGTTCATTCCCTTCTCTACATATCGATTATCATAAATAGGCTCAAAATTTTTTTGAGCAATATAAATGGTATATACAATAGCCATAAAGAAAATTAAAAAAAATAGAGAAATAGAGACAAATATCTTTTTTAAGACTTTATTTACTTCGGGTGTTCTTTCTGAAGCTTTTGTTTGCACTAATTTTTCATTCATTGGTTAATCCTTATATCAATTAATCTAATTTACAGGAAAAGTAAACTGTGTTTCTATAATTTTTTTATACTTAGGTTGATTTTTATTCATAACGATAAATTTAATAGGAATTGCTTTTACTACTGGTTTTTCATTACTCTCTGGAAATTCCAGTATAACTTTAAATTTATCATATCCTTCTGGCTTAATTTTTCTTTCCATCGATTCAGTCAATATATTGAAATTATATTTAGATTCTATTTTGACCTCAGCTTCAAGGGAATCAAAAGATAAATTTCCTATATGAATTTCATAACCATTTCTCCAACCAATTGAAGGAACATATACATTGAAAAAGCTTTTATCTCTTAAAACTGTTGCATAAATAGGAACTCTAATTAGCAATAAGTAAATAAAAGTAAATACCAAAATTGTTAAAATTGTTCCATAAATAATGGTTCGGGGTCGTAAAAACTTAACCTTTGCATTAGGATTATCAATTTGTTCCATTGTTTTATAAGAAATTAAAGTTTCTTTTTTAAATTTACTCATAACATTTGTACAGGCATCTACACACAAACCACAATGCAAACATCCCACCTGTAATCCTTCCCGAATGTCAATTCCAGTGGGACAAACCAGATTACATAATAAACAATCAATGCAATCACCTTTATGCTGCCCTACTTTTTCATGTTTTTGTTTTCTAGGTTCTCCACGCTTTACATCATAAGTAACAATGGGGGAATGTCGATCTAATAATGCAGTTTGAAATCTACCATAGGGACATACCAACCTACACATATTTTCTCTGAAATATGACATATTAAAAAAAGCAGCACCAGTACCTAAAAACATAAATATTACCCAATTCTGAGGAACCAGTGAACCAGGATCAAAAAAATCAAAGTTAAATACCTGTTTTATGGTTTCTTCATAGGGTTTAAAATAACTTAAAAAGACAAAATTAAATATTATAGATATCACCATCCAAACAATATAAACAAATGCCCAATCTGATTTCTTCATACTGGGTTTACCAAATCGCTGATTAGTTATAAGTCTTGCTATACTATTATAAACTTCTGTAAATATTGTCTGTGGACATGCATATCCGCACCATAACCTACCCGCAAGAGCAGTCCAGAAAAATAAACTAAAACCTAAAAACAATAAAATAACGTGTAAAAAATATAACTCTTGAGGCCATATAATAAAACCAAATACATAAAATTTTCGTGCAGGTATATCAAGCAAAATTAATGGTATATCATCAATGCGAATAAAAGGAAAAACTAAAAAAAATATAAATAAAACAATATTGATCTTATTTTTTATACTTCTATATTTACCTTCAATTGGACGCGCTATTACCATACAATGTTCCTTTTCCTGAAATTTAGATTATCTTCATAACCAACTTGAAAAATAATAGCCAGTTTAAAAACTGGCTATCTAAATTTTATTTTGCTGGTTTTAGTGAATCGTTCTTACTTGCTAAGTAAGCCATTACCTCCAAAACTTTTTTTGAACCTAAGCTATTCTTATGAGCAGGCATCGGTCCTTTGGGTGGGTTTTGCTTTAATTGTTCAGCACTAATTCCTTCCATAATTAGATTATAAACCACAACATCGGTATCTCCATGTAACCATTGTTTATCTACCAAATTTGGTCCTACCAGTCCTGTCATATCTGCCTTATGACAAACTGCACAATTTGCTTGAAAAATCTTTTCTCCACTTGCAATAGCATCTGGATTTCCTCTAAGAGGATTAGAACCATCATCATTTAATTTTACTACTACTTCTGGATGCAATTTTTGATAAAGAGCTACTTCCTCAGCATATTGCTTTTCCTGTGACCAACCAGCTATTCCATGCATATAAATTGAAAATACTATTGAAAAAACAATGGTTCCATATAGTATTAATTGCCACCAACCCGGTAACCAACCACGGTTTTCATTAATTTCGTATTCATCATCTCTGTATGAATTATTCATAATACACTCCTTCTGTTATTTTTGATTTTCGTCTTCATCATTAAAAATGGTATATTTGACATCCTCGTAATTTTTCTTACGAGAAGGTCTATAAATATACCAGGTAATAAGGATTAAAACTATCCCTAAAAAAGGGAGTCTTAATCCTTTATAAATACCCATCCAATCAATATTTTCCATACTTAACTCTTATTTCTGAAGAGAGTCTCTTCCTAATTTTAGGAGATACGCAACTAAAGCATCGCCTTTGGTCTTCCCTTGTAATAAAGAGTCCGCTTGTGAAATATCATCATCGGTATAGGGAACACCAACGATTCTTAAAGCCCTCATATTGGATTTTGTTTGCTCAATATCAACAGGAGTTTCAAATAGATGGGGATATGCAGGCATAATAGATCTTGGACTTGTTTCCTGTGGATTAATTAAATGAGCCTTATGCCAGGAAGCATTATTATTTAAGCTTGCTTCATGTGCTAAATCTGGTCCTGTTCTTTTAGAACCCCATAGAAATGGATGATCATAAACATATTCGTATGCTTTTGAATAAGGTTCAGGTCCATATTCGCGATTTTTGTCCCAGCGATCAGTTTCCCATTTAAAAGGACGAATCATCTGAGTATGACAATAGAAACAACCTTCTTCTTGATAGACATCTCTTCCTGCTAATTCTAATGCATTATATGGAGTAATATTGACTGCTCCTTTAGGTTTTTCCATTAAAATAAGAGGCGGGACTTCTACAATAGTTCCCACCAATGCAAACACAAGAATCCAGAAAAGCAAAACAAATTTATCTTCTATGATATGGCTAATTTTCTCATACCAAGTATAATTCTGATTTTTATCATGATGAGTCATAAAATCCTCCTTATGCTACTTTTGTACCTTCTCTCAGATCTACGTATTCAAAACCAGATCCAGCATTTTTAATTGTCATTACCACATTATAAATTAATAATACAAATCCAGTTAAGAACAATGTTCCACCAACTGCCCGAATTAATCTAAAAGGCGCTAAGTTTTGAACAATTTCAATCCAATCTGGATACATTAACGCACCTGTTTCATCTACTGCTCTCCACATTAAACCTTCTGTTACACCAGATACCCACATAGAAACAACATAAAGCAATATTCCAATAGTTGCTACCCAAAAATGAACTTCTGCTAATTTTTCGCTATAAAGCTTGGTATTCCATAGACGAGGCACAAGGTAATAAATTGCTGCAAATACCATTCCTGAAACCCATCCAAGACCACCACCATGAACATGCCCTATTGTCCAGTCTGTATTATGAGAAATTACATTTACACTTCGAATTGACATCATCGGACCTTCAAAAGTGGACATTCCATAGAAAGTAATACCTACTAAAAGAAATTTTAAAGTAGCATCTGTTCTTAATTTTTCTTTTGCCTGAGTTAAAGTCATAAATCCATTCAGCATTCCACCCCAGGATGGTGCAATTAACATTAAGCTGAATAACATTCCAAGTGTTTGCAGCCAGTTAGGAACAGGTGAATACAATAAATGATGTGGACCTGCCCACATATAAATAAAAATCAACGACCAGAAATGTACAATAGAAATTCTATGACTAAATATTGGTAATCTTGTATGTTTGGGTAAATAGTAATACATCATTGCAAGAATAGGATATGTTAAAAAGAATGCCACAGCATTATGTCCATACCACCATTGAACATTAGCATCAGTAATACCCGAATAAACAGAGTAAGATTTAAACAAACCAGAAGGAATTGCTATCCCGTTTGTAATAAATAAAATGGGTATTCCAATTAACATAGAAGCAAAAAACCATATAGCTACATATAATCTTTTTTCATTTCTTTTCCAGATAGTACCAAACATATTAATTGTCATAACAACCCACCAAACAGCAATCAGTAAATCCAATGGCCATTCTAGTTCATGGTATTCTTTAGATTGGGTTTTTCCAGATAACAAAGTCAGAACTGCTCCTGCTATGGTTATTTGATACAACCAGAAATGTAAACGAGATAGAGCTTTAGAGAATATCTCCGTTTTTAAAAGTCTGGGAAACGCATGATACATAGTTCCAAAAATCATACTACCGGTAAAACCAAAAATAATCCCATTTGTATGAATGGGTCTTAGTCTACCAAAAGTTAAAGGGTGAAAATTAAGTTGAGGGAATACCATCTGAAAGGCGATGATCACACCAATGAGCATCGCTGCGGTACCCCACACAATTGTGGAAATTACCCACCATCGAACAATTTGATCATCGTAATCGATGTGTTTATTACTCATATTTATCTCCTTGAGTTTTTAAAATTATTAAAGCATACTGTGGGCCCTCCAGGACTCGAACCTGGGACCAAGAGATTATGAGTCTCCTGCTCTAACCGACTGAGCTAAGGGCCCTACTGACAAAAAAGGTGGGATTATGATCAAAGAAAAATTTAATTTTATATATGCAAGTAAAATTAAAAATATAAACGAAAGAAAATCCCATTTTTACCCTTTTTTGTAAAAATTTTTGAAAAAATAATTAAATGTAAAACTTCTACCATCTTCCTCGTATGTTCAATTTGGTTAATCAAACTAAGTTTTGCAATCATAATTAAGACTGAATCTCAAAATTTTAAGATTTTATTATCTATAATATAGAATTATTTTGATTTTTTAAAAGTCAATATAAATTGAATTATAAAAACACTGAGGTATAAATTTTTTTTCTATTAAATATTTAATAGTATATAATATTGATTTTCAAGGTTTCTTATTTAGATAAAAAAAGTTTTAGAACATCTCATACCTCGTAAGAAAGCAAAGAGACTCAGCTCTTTGCAAAATCAAAATTCACAGAGATTAATAAAATTCAATTTAAATATACAACTTTTATGCCATCTAACAAATAAAATTATATGCTATAACAATAAGCAAATCATCTTAAATTTTTGCAAATTGATTTTTTTATAAACTCATAATTTACTATAAGTCGATAAATAAATAAATGATAGTTTTTTTTCATGGTTCCTGTTTGGATGGGACAGCAAGTGCATCAGCAATATTAAAAAAGTTTCCCGATGCAGAACTATATCCTATTAACCATTCTTATGATCAAAAAGAACTGGAATTTCTTTTCACGAAAAAATCAGAAAAAATTTTTGTTTTAGATTTTAGCTTTCGAAAAGATGATTTTGAAAAATTGCTTAAAACAGATAATGATTTTATCCACATAGATCATCATATATCTATTTTAAAAGATACCGAAATTTTTAAAAAATATAATAATTATACATTGATTTTTGATAACCAACACGCTGGTTGTTATCTTACCTGGAAATATGTTCATAATCATATCCCGGAACTGATTTATTATATCGAAGATAGAGACATATGGACAAAAAAATTTGAAAAAACAGATGCAATTTGTTCGTATCTTTTTTCAAAAGTTCTCAATAAACCAGATGAATTATTAACATATTTTGAAAAAGATAAAGATATAGAAGAAATTTATAACGAGGGCAAAAAAATTATTGATATTCATAAAATGAATCAGGATAGAATTATGGAAAAAACTGAGATCTGCTGGTTAAATATTGGAAATTTTCTAAAAAAAAAGCTAATTCCTGCTATTAATTCAAATTTATATGTTTCAGAAATTGGGAATGAATTAGCAACAAAGTATGGTATATGTTGCATATTTTATATTAGTGATTCTTATGTAAAACTAAGTTTTAGAAGTGTAGAGGGCTCAAAAATTTTTGCAAAGGACGTAGCCGAGTTATTTGGTGGGGGTGGTCATTTACATGCAGCTGCAGCAAAAATTCATCTAAAGAAATTTATAAAAATGATTTTTTTCTAAGTTAATAAAAAACCTCCCGTACTTCCAAAACCTCCTTCATTCCTTTCAGTTGAATTTAAATCTTTTTTATTAATTAAGATCTCCCATTCTAGTGGATGCTCCTTTTCAAGTAGAATTTGCGCTATCCGATCATGATTTTTAATTATATAAGGTTCTTTCCCGAAATTGATTAAAATGATTTTAAGCTCACCACGGTAATCAGAATCAATAGTTCCAGGAGAATTCAATAACGTCACACCATATTTATTTGCTAACCCTGATCTTGGACGAACAGAAATAAAATATCCTTCCGGAATTTCTAAATATAATCCTGTCGGAACCGCAAACCAATCACCCGGCTCTAATATGATTTCTCTATCAAAAGGAAGATACGCATAGACATCATAACAAGCTGAATATGGTGTAGCCTTCTCAGGTATACGGGCTCCCCTTTCTAAAAAAATTTTAACTATCATTTTATTTAATATTTTCTTTTATTTTTAAAATCACCTTTTTGATATTTGTAATTACTTGTTTTTATATCTTTTCTTTGATTTTTGAAACTGACATTTTGGATATCTAAATCTTTGACCATTAGACTTATTTTTCCGGAATTATCTATATCAAGAATGGCAACTGTGATTTCATCACCAATATCCATTATTTCTCTTACAGAACTTATTCGTTCAGGAGACATTTTCGAAATATGCAATAATCCTTCTTTTCCAGGCAATATTTCAATAAAAGCACCAAAATCTGTTATTCTTTTTACTACACCTTTATAGACCTGACCAACTTCAATTTTTGTAAACATTTTTTCTATAATTGCTTTTGCTTTCTCAGCAGATTCCTGGTTTCTTGCAGATATCATTACTTTTCCATCATCTTCTACCCAGATTTCAGCCCCCGTCTTTTCTATAATTCCTTTGATAATTTTACCTCCTGGTCCAATTAGTTCACCAACTTTATCTACATCAATTTGCACAGATAAAATTAAAGGTGCATTCGATGCCAGTTTTTCTCTAGGATTAGTTATAGATTTTTCCATCAATTCCAGAATATAATTCCTGCCTTGATCAGCTTGTATAAGAGCTTGCTTTAAAATTTCTATGGGAAGCCCTTCCGTTTTCGTATCCAGTTGAAAAGCGGTAATACCTTTTCTTGTTCCAGCTACTTTAAAATCCATATCACCAAAATGATCTTCAATTCCTGCAATATCAGAAAGAACTATATATTTCTTATTTTCGGGATCAGATACCAACCCCATTGCAATACCAGCCACGTGGGTTTTTATAGGAACACCCGCAGCCATTAGAGAAAGAGAGGCAGAACATACACTTGCCATAGAAGAAGAACCATTTGATTCCAGAATTTCTGAGACAACACGAATTACATAAGGAAATTCCTGTTGTTTCGGAATTACCGATAAGAAAGCTCTTTCTGCAAGGTTCCCATGCCCTATTTCACGTCTTGCAGGTGGCCCCAATCGTTTAACTTCTCCCGTAGAAAAAGGAGGAAAATTATAATGAAGCATAAATTTTTTTTCTTCTTCTCCGTAAAGATTTTCCACTAATTGAAAATCATCGCCTGCACCGAGAGTAACAACTCCGAGAGATTGCGTTTGTCCTCTCGTAAATACAGCAGACCCATGCACATTCGGTAAAACATCTAATTCTATTTGAATCTCGCGTATTTCTTCAGGTTTTCTACCATCAGCCCTTATTCCTTCATCAAAAATTGTTTTTCTTACTACATCATATTCTAATTCATGGAGGAATTTCGAAGCTACCTTTTTTACAAAATCTTCTTTATATTCCTTTTTCTTAACATATTCACTATTTAATAAGAATTTTATTGTCTCCTCTTTTATTTTATCTATATTTTCTGCTCTTTCTTGTTTATTCCTAAATTTATTTGCAAAATACATTTTCTCAAACGCATATTGATATATTAATTCTTTTAATTGAAAATCAGGCAACTTTAGTACAACATCTCTCTTTTTGACTTGTAGATTTTCTATTAATTCTTTTTGTAATTTAATCTTTTCTTTAATTTTTTCATGTGCAAACTCAATTGCCTGAATCATTTCTTCATTTGAAATTTCAGAAGCAAATCCTTCTATCATTATTACCGCTTTTTCAGTACCAGCAATAACAAGTTCAAAACCTGTCTCTTCAATTATACTTCGGTCAGGATCACTAAGAAACACTCCGTTTTTATAACCTATAACTATTCCAGCCACTGGTTCAAGAAATGGAATATCAGAAACCACAAGAGCAGCAGATGCAGCTGTTATTACATGTCCTTCAACTGAGGTTTTCGAATCCGCTGAAAGAACCGTTATTAATAATTGTACTTCACAGTAGTATCCTTCTGGGAACAATGGTCTTAAAGGTCTATCAATTAAACGCGATATCAAAACTTCATGATCAGTTGGTTTACTTTCTCGCTTAACAAATCCACCCGGAAATTTTCCTATTGCATAAGCTCTTTCTCTATATTCAACTGTTAAGGGGAAAAAATCCTGATCTTCTACCGGTTCTTTCTCTGCACATACAGTTGCCAATAAAACTAAATTTCCATAACGATAAACAATAGAACCATGGGCCTGTTTTGCCCATTTACCTGTTTCAATAATGATTTCATTATCTCCCCATTGCATTCTTGTTATGTATTCTTTTTTTTGTGACAACAACCCTTCAGTATTTCGAAATGAAAATCCTTCTCCTTCAGACAATATATCTATATCATCATCTAAAGCAGCAGGATCATAATTCTTGTTGTGATCCATTCTATATCCTCGATTTTTATTTTCTTAAATTCAATTCTTCCAGCAATCTTTTATATCTTTCGTAATCTTTTCTCTGTAAATAATTCAATAATCTTTTTCTTTGGCTTACCAACTTTAATAACCCTCTGCGAGAGTGATGATCTTTTTTATGTATTTTGAAATGTTCAATTAATCCATTAATTCTTTCTGTTAATAAGGCTATCTGTACCTCTGGTGAACCTGTATCTTTTTCATTTCGTCTAAATTTTCTTAATATTTCGTTTTTTGTTTCTTTTGTTAACATTGAATTTCCTCTTCAATATTTATGTTAAATTTTGTTGATTATACAAAAATTTTCATTAATTTAGCTTGTAAATACCTTTTTATATTTAAAATATTTTTGAAAATCTTTTTTTAACCATGCAATTATTTTTTTTTGATTTTCAACTATAAAAAATTCCTCTGTCTGGATAGAATTTGTATTAAATTCAAAAACTTTACCATGAAAAAAAAATTTTTTAACTTCCTCTATCCCTTTTTTCAATTGATGGGCAATTTCTTCAATATCGATTTTATCCCATGTTAAAATATCTAAAACATCATAGAAAAAAAATTCCTTTGAGTTCAAATCATATAATTTAATATCGTCTAACTTCCATTTTCCTATGCTAATTCTTTTCAATGAACTTAAAAATGCAGGTATATTTAATTGTATTCCTAAATCTCTTACTATGGCTCTTATATAGGTACCAGAAGATACATAGAATTTTACTAAAATTTTTCCTTCTTCAGAGATGGACAGTATTTCAACTCGATAAATTTTAATGGATCTTTCTTTTAATTCAGGAACCAAACCTTTTCTAATTAAATCAGAAGATCTTTTCCCTTTAATTTTAATTGCAGAATATTTCGGAGGAGTCTGTTTTTTTTGATAAATAAAATTTAATAAAGTTTTTTGTAAATCTAATTTGTAACTTTCTATAAAATCTTGGATTTGATTTTGCTCCCATTCAATGATAATCTCACCATCAGAATCGAGAGTTGTTGTTTGTTTACCTATTTGAATTTCTGCTATATATTGTTTATCAAGTTTAACAAATTCATTAAAAAACGCAGTAGCCTCGTCAAATAAAAGAATCATCAATCCTTCAGCGAATTTATCCAGTGTTCCCGTATGCCCAATTTTTATTTTCTTTTTATTTACAGATTCATACTGAATTTGAACTTTTCTTGTAAATTCAAATGAAGTTATACCGGCAGGTTTATAAGCAAATAAAATTTTATGCATTAAGATGGATTAGAATTTTCTTGCTTCTTGTTTTTTTCAATAATCTCTAATATGCGATCACCTTCTTTTATACTCGTATCTTCTATAAAATGAAAAAAAGGCGTTTTCTTTAATCTTAAGACCCTTGAAATTTCTGATTGCATTTTCCCTCTATATTGATTTAGAACTTTAAAAGTATACTGATTTTCCTTTTTGTCTTCGGAAAAAAAAGATAAAAAAATTTTTGCTTCGCTAAAATCCGGAGAAATTTCTACTTTTGTTACTGAAACAAAACCAATTCCATCATTTTTCTTTCGAATTTTTGTATGTATATATTCTGATATTTCCCTTTTTAGTAATGATTCAATTCTTTTTAATCGAATATTCATTTTTTATTTCTTGACTTCTTCAATCTTATAAAATTCGAAAACGTCTCCTTCTTTAATATCGTTATATCCAGCAATAGACATACCACATTCATATCCTTCAGCTACTTCTGAAACATCATCTTTAAATCTTTTTAGTTGATTTAATTCACCTTCATATATGACAATACCATCACGAATAATTCTCAAACGATCATTTCTATGAATCTTTCCTTTTTTAACCATACAACCTGCTACATTTCCTACTTTTGAGATTCTAAATACTTGTCTAACCTCTGCTTCGCCTGTAATAACCTCTTGATAAAGAGGTTCCAACATTCCTTTCAGTGCTTTTTCTATCTCTTCAAGTAATTTATAAATGATACTAAAATAGCGTATTTCAATGTTATTTTGCTCTGCCAGTAACTGTGCTCCTTGTGTAGCTCTAACCTGAAAAGCTACTATCAAAGCATTCGACGCAATAGCTAAGTTCACATCTGATTCTGTTATAGGCCCCGTTGAAGCATATACAACATTAACTTTTAAATCCTCATTTGATAGCTTTATTAATCCTTCTTTTATAGCTTCCACAGAGCCATGAACATCCGCTTTAATAATAACTTTAATTTCTTTATTTTCTTTAGTCCAGGAATCGAGATCCTTCCAGGATGGATGAGATTTTTTAACAACTGAAATCTGTTTATAGTATTGCCTTTTTGATGCAATTTCGCGAGCTTCTTTTTCAGATTCGACAACATGAAAAGGATCTCCAGGTTCCGGAACATCCTCTATTCCTATAATTTCCACTGGAGTTGCAGGTGGAGCTTCTATAATTCTTTTTCCTAGATCATTAAACATTGCGCGAACTTTTCCCGCATAAATTCCGACTACAAATGGCATACCTTCTTTCAAAGAACCTTTTTGAACTAAAATAGAAGCTACCGGACCTTTACCCGGATCTTTTCTGGATTCGATTACTCTTCCTACAGGTTTAACTTTTGGATTTCCTCTTAATTCCAGAATTTCAGCTTGAAGTAAAATCATTTCTAAAAGATTATCAATTCCTATATTATTTTTTGCAGAAATTTCACAATAAATGGTGTCTCCACCCCATTCTTCAGGTTGTAATCCATATTGAACCAATTCCTGTTTAACTCTTTCTGGATTTGCTGTTGGTAAATCAATTTTATTAATAGCTACAATTATTGGAACTTTTGCATCCTGTGCATGCCGTATAGCTTCCACTGTCTGTTCTTTAACACCATCATCTGCAGCCACGACTAAAACCACAATATCTGTAATAGAAGCTCCGCGCGCACGCATTGCAGTAAATGCCTCATGACCAGGTGTATCCAGAAAAGTTATTCTACCTTTCGATGTTACTACTTGATATGCTCCAATATGCTGAGTAATTGCTCCCTCTTCTTTTTCTGCTACATTGGACTTACGTATTGTGTCCAGTAATTTCGTTTTTCCATGGTCAACATGCCCCATAATTGTAACAACAGGTGGTCGGGGCTCTCGATCCTCAGCTAAGTCATTATCTTCTTTGATTAATGTCTCTTCATATAAAGAGACAACTTTTACTTCAGCACCAAATTCACCAGCGACAATAGAAGCAATATCAGCATCTAAAACCTGATTAATAGTCACCATTTCTCCCATTTGCATTAATTTTGCAATTACATCACCTGGTTTTACATTAAGTTTTTTTGCTAGCTCAGAAACTTGAATATTTTCTGTAATTGCTATTTCTCTAGGAACAGAAGGAATAATAGGTTTACTACTTTCCTTTGATTTTTTTTGTTTTTTATCGAATATTTTTTCATTTTCCAATTCTTTTAATTGTTTTTTATTTTTTTCTTTATATTCATAAGAATCTTCAGAATCCTCATCTATTTCTTTTTTCTGAACTTTATGATGATAAATTCTTCGAACAGTGTCGGATCTTTTTTCGCTTACCTCAATTTCGGATTTCTTTTTTTCCTCTACTTTCGCATCCTCCTCTATTGATTGAGGATTTTCATTGTGTTCTGATTTTTGAATTTCTCTTTTTTGAACTTTTTCTTTATAATTTTTTTTAAAATTCCCTTTATAATCTCTGTAATATTTTTTGAATTCTTTATTTTTTTCTTCTCTATCTTCTCTCTTTAGTCTCCCTTCTTCCCCTGAAATAGGTTTTAGTTCTTTTTTTTCAGATTGGTCTTTTTGTACTTCTTCTATTTTATTTTTCAGAATATCATTTAGTGATGATTGCTTATTTATAACTTCTTTTTCTATATTTTTTCGTTCTTCCTCTTTTGATTGATTTACTTGTGTAGAAAACTGATTTTTTAAAACTTTTTGAGATAGTTTATTTTCTTTTTTTTGAACAATATCAGGATAAACCACATCAGAGATATCAGAAGGCTGTGATTTATTTTGAGCTGAATTTTTTACTTTTACTTTTATTTTTTTCGTCATTTTTTACCTCAATTTTTGCTACTCCTCTTCGTATTCTATTTCTATATGTTCTTGAATTAACTTCATAATATGCTCAGCCAAATTCTTATTGATTCCAGGAATTTGTGATAATTCCTCTTTGGACTTTAGTACCAGCTGTTCAATACTTTTAATACCAGATGCTTCTAATAACTCAATCACTCGTTTTGTTAGCCCCGGTAATTCAGATAAAGGCGTATCTTCCTCAAGTTCAATATCTTCCACCTGCTCATTACTACCAACACGAAATAGCTTTTCCAGTCTCTCTCTCGCTTCCGGTGAACTCATATCTGCGCGAAATTCCTGTTCAGTTTTCACATTTATTTTATATCCTGTAAGTAAAGAAGCCAATTTCACATTTTTGCCCTGAGGGCCAATAATCTTGTTTACTTCATAATCAGGAACAACAACCAGAGCTTCCATAGCTTTGGTATCTACATGCACTTCTGAAACTTTGCCTGGACTTAAAGACTGAGAAATCATATTTGCGGGATTTTCAGACCAAGACACTAAATCAATTCTTTCATTATGAATTTCCCTCATAATGGGTTGAATTCTTGCTCCTTTAATCCCAACACAAACTCCTACTGGATCTACATCTCCTCTTTTTGATCTGACAATCATCTTAGTACGAAAACCTACATCACGAACACATCTGATAATTTCAATAATTCCATCCTGAATCTCTGATATTTCTTGCTTCATTAAACCAATCACAAATTCGGGGGAAGTTCGAGACAAAATCAATATGGATTGTTCTCCTTTTCCTTTTTCATATGTATTTTTTATTTCTTTAATCACTGCTTTGATATGTTTTCCTGGGGGATATTTATCTCGTAACATTTGTTCCGATTTGGGGATAATTCCATCTACATCATCCAGAGATACATAAACATCTTTATTGCCCTTACTCCATAAACATTTTACTGTTACTACTTCTCCAATTTTATTTTTATATTCAAGGAATAATAATTCCCTTTCTAAATCATTTAGCTGATTATAAAAAACATTTTTAATATCATAAGCACCGATTCGTGTAAAAGTTTCAAAGGATTCGCTTATAGTTAAAACCTCGCCCTTTTTTATATTAGGATTATACTTTTGAGCTTCTTCCAGAGAGATTTCATAATCTGGACTATTTACTTTTTCTACAACATAAAAATGCACAAATAAATTTAATTGATTTTTTGAAGAATCTATAATTACATCAATATTAGAATTAGGACCATATTTTTTTTTCATAACAGAAATTAATGAATTTCTAAAAATTTCAAGAATTTGATCATAAGATAGTTTTTTATGATTTGCAAGTTTCTTTAATTCATCGAAAAATTGCTCTAAATTTGGTCCTGCTTCTTTTACTTTTTTCATAACTACCTCTGCAACTAAACTCATTGTTTGATTTTAACTTTCTAAAAAGGTGATAAATATACTTTCTTTATATCAGATAATTTTATTACAAATTTTTCCTTTTCAGATTTATTCCTAATACCTTTTTTTGATTCATAACTTTCAAAGAAAATTTCATCATCATTAGATTCTATATATTTTACTATAATTTGCCTTGTTTTGCTTTTTTTACTTTCATCTGTATAGCTATAAATCACTTTCATTGGTAAATTTTTAAACCTTTCCAGATCATCAGGTAATTTAATTTGTCTTTCAGCACCCGCAGAAGAGACTTCCAGTGAATAATTATCTAAATTCAAATCATCTGGAAAATTTTCATATTCTTTTTTCAATTTGTATCGAAGATCAAAATTAGTTAAAATTTCATCTAATTCTTTAATAAAAAGTTTTGAGAATTTTTCACAAATATTGAGATCAACTGAACCATATAGATTTTTTAAATTATCCAATTCAATCTTGATCACATAATCATTTCTATATTTAGTAATTTTTTTATCATATATTTTAATTCCATCAAAATTACTAAGAACTTTATTGATTATCTGATTTAAAAAATCCATAAAAAATTTTCTTTTATCCATAAAATCTAAATTTTTTGTAAAGTCAAGTATTAAGTTATTAAAGTTTTATAAAGAACATTTTATATTGTGTTGACTAAAAATTGTTTGACTTTTATCATAAAAAATTTCTAAATGTAAGAAGACTAATGATTAAAGAAAAATTAGAATTTGTGTTTTCGGATGAGAATATATTTGAACAGATAAAAAAGAACTGTTATGAGCTGGAAAATTTTCTACAAAAAGAAGGTATAGGAGAAATTCTTTTTACAATCATTAACGAAATTACTACCAATGCCATTAAAGCAAATTTAAAAAGAATATTTTTTATTAAAAATGGTTATTCATTTCAGGATGATGAAAGTTATAAAAAAGGCTTATGGGAATTCAAACAAAAATATAGAAATGTTTTTAAACATTCAAAAGAACATTTACAAGAAAAAAATGATTGGTTAGAAGCATTAAGAGATCTTGGTTTAACTGTTCAATTAGAAATTGATGCCAATGAACAAAGAATCCTGATTTATGTTAAAAATAATACCAAAATTTTACCTGAAGAAGAAAAAAAATTAAGAGAATCTCTTTCCATTGCAATGAAATCTAAGGATTTAGTAGATTATATGACTCATTACATTGAAAACGTAGATCTGGAAGAAGGTGAAAGTTTAGGTTTACCACTTGTAGTTTTATTAATTCGTAATTTAGGTTTTTCTCCTGAATATTTTAGAGTTTATAAAGATAATCAATATACAATTGCAAGAATAGAACTTCCCTTGAGTGTAGATTACAGCCCTATAAGAAAAACTTTAAAAAAAAATTTAGAAGATTAATTTTTATTTTCTCCTTTTAATTTTAATAAAAAGTTGAAATTTTGTTCCCTTAAATATGAAATCGTTTGACAAATCTTAGTTCTTCTTAAAAAAGAAACTAATGAAAATGCAAGAAATAATTCAATCCATCAAAAAAAGCGGTTTTTATTCAGAAAAAGCAATTTTTAGCAAAGAAGAATTAAAAACCTTAGAAAAAAATTTAAACTATCAATTCCCCGATGATTATAAAATTTTAGTATCCACCATCGAACCTGAAATAGTAAATTTTTATTTTATTAAACCATATCGCAGCGAACTAAATGAAAATTATATAATCTTTGCTGAGTGGACCAATGATAAATTTGCCTTTTACACAAAGGATAATTCAATTATCACCATTATAGAGGAAGATGATTCTGGAATGAAATGGGAAAACTTCAGTGAATGGTTTAACTATGTATGGAAAATGAGTCAAAGACCCGCCAATCCTGAATAATATACGAAGTGAAATTGATTTCTGCTGGTTTAAAAAAAATACAAAATAAAGGAAATTTCATTACACAATTTATAAAATTTATAATAGTAGGAGTATTTAACACTTCAATTACTTTATCAATCATTTTTATTTTATCATTCGTTTTTAATTTTGATTACAGAATATCGAATGCTGCAGGATATTTAGCAGGTTTTATAAATAGTTTTATATGGAATAAATTCTGGACTTTTCGCTCTCAAGGAAAATGGAATGTTGAATTTATAAAGTTTACCTTAACATTTCTTTTTTGTTATATATTACAATTTTTATTTTTATATTTTTTTTACCAAATTCTTAAATGGAATGAACCAATTTCTCAAATAGGAAGCAATATTATATATACAATTGCAAATTTTACAATAAACAAATTTCTGACCTTTAACAATGGAAGCAAAAAAAAAGAAAACTAAAACTTTATCTATTATAGTACCATGTTATAATGAAGAAGAAGTAATCAAGACAACATATTTAAGATTAACAGATGTCTTAAAAAAAATTAATATGAATTACGAAATCTTATTTATCAATGATGGAAGCAAAGATAAAACTTTATCTATTTTATTAGATATAGCAAGAAAAGATAAAAAAGTAAAATTAATTTCCTTTTCAAGGAATTTTGGACATCAAGCTGCTGTATCCTCAGGTATTGAGAATTCAAAAGGCGATTATGCCATTATTATTGACGCTGATTTACAGGATCCACCTGAAGAAATTCCCAGAATGCTTGAACTGGCAATAAAAGAAAAGGCCAATGTGGTTTACGGAGTTAGAGTTAAACGAAAAGGGGAAACTATCTTTAAAAAAACAACTGCATGGGTATTTTATAAATTAATTAATTTTCTATCCGATGTTGAATTACCTCAAAATACAGGAGATTTTCGTTTAATCGACAAAAAAATTATAGAAGAATTTAAAAAATTGCCTGAAAAAAATAAATATATTCGAGGAATCATTACCTGGATTGGATTTAAACAGATTCCCTATTTTTATGTACGTGAACCAAGATTTGCCGGAGAAACCAAATATCCTCTTTCTAAAATGATTAAGTTTGCTACCACTGCTTTATTATACTTTACAAGAAAACCACTAAAAATTGCAACTATGATTGGATTTATAAACATAATCTTTGGTTTATTGCTAACAGTCTATGTTTTTTTATCTATTTTTTTGAATCAGGTGGTTCCAGGTTGGGCATCAACCATTATAATTATAATCTTTTTTGGTGGTGTTCAACTTCTCACAATGGGGATTATAGGAGAGTATATAGGAAGCATTTTTGATGAAGTAAAAAATCGTCCTGTCTATATAGTTGATAAAAAAATAAATTTTTAAAATTCATAAAAGTGGCACGAATCGAACAGGTATAATTTTTTTGATATCGAACTGATTTTCCTTTATTTTTTTAACCACAACTAAATCCTGATGAAAATCTCCAACCGGAAGAACCATTATTCCTTTAACTTGCAATTGTTTTTTCCATTCTTCTGGAATTTCTTTTGGAGCAGCTGCGGATATAATTCTATCAAAAGGAGCATATTCTTTAAGTCCCTGATTCGCATTTTGATGAAAAAAAAAGATATTTTTAAAACCGAATCTATCCAGATTTTTTTTCGCAAATTCAAGCAAGGTTTTATGTATTTCAAGAGTATAAACTTCCCTGCCTAGTTCAGCTAATAATGCAGTTTGGTATCCAGAACCAGTTCCAATTTCTAAAATCTTTTCTTTTCCCATAAGTTCTAATAATTCTGTCATCAAAGCCACAATATAAGGCTGAGAAATTGTTTGATTTTCTCCAATATATAAAGGATTATCATCATATGCATTTTCTTTATCTGAATCTCGAACAAAAAATTCACGAGGATATTTCATCAAAGCATCCAGAACTTTTTTATCTTTTACACCTCTTCGCATAATTTGATTCTGAATCATATTTTCCAGTAATTGCTCATTATAAATTCTTTCAAAATGATTTGACATATCCAAAAAACTAAGTTAAATTATATTTACTATATGAATGATAATAATTTTATTTCTAGTACATTTTCAAGACTTTTTCGGCTAGGAGAAACAGCAGGAAGAATAGGATATGTATTAGTGAAAAATCTAGGAAAGAATTTTAATATTGATGTAGATCAAATTACAAAAGTAGTAGATAATCTCTCTCGATTAAAAGGTGCTCCAATGAAAGTAGGACAGATGTTAAGTTTACATGAAGATCTTCTACCACCAGAAATCGTAGAAATATTCAAAGTTCTACAAAAAGACTCAAATCCTATGTCTTTTACAGTCATTGAAGAAATTTTGCAAAGAGAATTAAAAGAAAAACTTGGTGATTTTAGCGAAATATCCAGAACACCTTTTGCTTCCGCATCAATAGGTCAGGTTCACAAAGCTAAATTAAGAAATGGACAGGAAGTAGTTTTAAAAATTCAGTATCCTGGTATTCGAAAAGCAATTGATACAGATTTAAAAACTATAAAAATCATACTTTCACCTCTTTTTAAAGCCCTTAATATTAGCAATTTTGATATCATCTGGGAGGAAATACAGGAACGATTACATGAAGAAGTTAATTATATTCATGAGATGAATAATATTAAAATATTTAAAGAAAAATTTCAAATTAAAAATTTAGTTATACCTACTTATTATGAAGAATATATAACTGAAGAAGTTTTAACACTTAGTTTCGAAGAATCCTATCCTTTAGAAATAGCAAGAAAGAAAAATGAAAACTTACAAAAAATATGGTTAAACACCATATTAAAACTTGTTACGCTGGGATTTTATAAATATCATTTCCTGCATGTAGATCCCAATGCAGCCAATTTCGGTTTTAGAGATAATGGATCAGTAGTATTATATGATTTTGGATGCATAAAAAAAATTCCCGAAAAACTTTCAGAGGCTTATAAAAATGTTTCTCTGGCAATTTTCAAAAACGATTTTCATAATTGTGGAAAATATCTGGCAGAAGTTGGTATGAAAATGAAAAATGGAGAGCCTATCATAGATAAATTTTTATATCCTCACCTTGAATTAATTGCAGAAATCTTTCCTGATAAGGAAACTTATTTTGGAGAAAACGCAGAACTTTATAAAAAATTATTAGAAATTGTAAGAAACAGCTGGCAGGAATTAAATGATATTATTATTCCCAAAGATGTAGTTTTTGTTCATAGAAACCTGATTGGACATTTTGGAAATTTAAGAAAATTCAAAGTAAAAGATAACTGGAGAAAGGTGATTTTATCTATTTTAGAACAAACCTGAAGATATAAATAGAAATTAAAGGCTTTTATCTACATACCAATTTTAGTTCTCAGAAAAGACTACCAAAATTAATGAAAACTTCCTGCTATGTTTTTACACTAAATATTTTATTAAAAATATGAAGTTCAGAAGGTTTCCTACTATCTGCTATATCTTCAGCCTCAGAATCCAAAGGTTAACACATAATATTTTCTTTATCATTTTAGTATTCCAATTATCTCTATATTTATAATGATCCGGAAGAGCGAAAGTTTCCAGAAATCTTTTAATTATATTTCTTTGATGCTCCCTCATACTTTCTTCATTCCATATTTTTTTCGATTACATCAGATCTACAATAAAGAGACGATAAATTCAATCATTTTCTTCTTTTATTACATATTACAACTGTTCTAAAAAAGGGTTCTTGTTTATCACATTGTTCATCATCTAATTCAGATTCAATAATTTTTACTATATCATTAAAAAAATCTCTCAATTTCTGATTTTCCCTATGCATATGATCTCTGACAAGGTGGAATAAAAAAAGAAGTCATTCTCATAGCTAAAAATCATGAAGAGAATGACTTCTTGTTTTGATATATACTCCTTTAGATTTCAAACACTATAATTTAATTATTGCAATAGAAAAGAAATATTTCAAAATCAGAATATTTTTCGTAAAAATAGATCAGATTCAGTTTCTACTTTTAGATTGTGTGGGCTTCTGAATTTTTAAGTTTCTAAATATTTAAAAAAAATTTTCATAATAAATTTAATTAATGATTTATCATTAATTGTAAATTTCTAAAATTCGCGAAAATTTTAAATAAATATTTATAACCATATAAAAATTACAATCTTCTGTTATTTTTTAAAAGTCTGTAATTTTTCATAAGAATTAATAAAATTTAATATTTTCATTATAATAGTTCCAGTTCTTTTTTTTATAAATTTATTTAGAAAACTCATTAATAACTTGAAAATATTTTGTAAATCTAAAAATTGCCGAATATGATTTTTTATAAAATTTATTTCATTCTTATCTTATTTTTTTTATCATGTCTTCAATACACAAAAAAAATACCTCCTCCTATTAAAGAAGGAATTTTAGATCTTCGCAACTGGAATTTTGAAACTGATGGATTTATACCTCTAAATGGAGAATGGGAATTTTATTACAATAAGTTAATTTATCCAGATTCCGATGAATTTTTTGAAGAAAAAAAATTCTTGAATAGTCCCTCATCCTGGGAAGATTATGGTTATCCTTTATTTGGATTTGCAACTTATCGTCTAAAAATTCAAAATATTAAACCCAAAAAAATTTATGCTCTAAAAATTCCAAATATGAATTCATCTTATAAGCTTTTTATTAATAAAAAATTAATTGCACAAAACGGTATTGTGGCGGAAAAAAAAGAATTATCTGTTCCTCAACATCTGCCAATTATGGTAAATTTTTACATCGATGAATCAGAAATTGAAATTTTACTACAAATTGCAAATTATAACGATAATATAGCTGGAATTTGGGATTCTATTCTTTTTGGAACATCTGAAATCATTACTCAAAAATATATAACTTCTCTGGGATTAGATATTTTTTATTTGGGAATTATTTCAATTATGGGATTTTACCATATTTTTCTTTTTTTCTTTAGAAAGAATGATTACAGTTCTTTATTTTTTGCATTATTTTGTCTGGTAATTTCTTTGAGAATTATTTTAACAGGCGAAAAACTTCTCTTACAAATTTTACCCGACCTTAACTGGGAATTTCATATAAAATTAGAATATCTTACAGTGTATTTATTATTACCATTATTTGGTTATTTTATATTATTTAATTTTTATTCTGAAAAACTTATTAATAATTATCAACAAATATTAAAAAATATTTCCATAAAATCTATTAAAGAAAATTATATTTTACTTTTGATTCATTTAATTGCATTCATAACTATTCCTTTTATATTAATAACCCTTACAACTAAGGTTATATTTTATG
>FWPU01005796.1_pt1 | contig 25988 bp, 31 predicted proteins | sample 2228361 | NCBI WGS metagenome assembly FWPU01 (sample SAMEA103939777, study PRJEB20133) | metagenome | reverse complement strand
GGATACCTTTGTGTCCTTAGTGTAGCCGTAGTGTCCTTTGTGGTAAAAATCCTTGCTCATTGTGCAAGAATTTCACGTGTAACGGACTAAACGCCATAGGCCGCCACCCCTGTACAGTAAATATACCATGAAACCACCTGGCAGGAGCCGCCAGAAGATTGCAGTTAGGTTAAAATGAGGTTACAGTTGCCGTCAACAAGCAACGGTCGAACCCGCTATCACGCGTGATCCGACCGCCTGAGAAACGTGACCCGGAGATGAGAAGCATACATTTGACCCAATGCGAACCCTGGTCACGGGGTGTCATTGGTGCGCTCACTTCAGCCGCGCTCTTCCCCCTCCCCCGCATCTATGACTTCGAGAATCGAGTAGAGTAGTTCGAGCAGCACCCGCTTCACACTCTCTCGATCGGTCGCCACACAAGGCAGCACCTTCACGTCGGGGGGAATACGGAGGGCGATACGCAGATCTTCGGGCTGCCACGCATCTTCCAGGTCCTGCTTGTTGGCAGCAACCACATAAGGGACAGGAGCATAGGACCGGAAGGTCTCGAGGATACTGCGGGCTTCACGGAATGTCTCGGGTCGCACGCTGTCGAGCAGAACGACGAAACCGAGCATGCCCTCCGAGAGAATCTCCCACATGAAGTCGAAACGACGTTGGCCCGGGGTACCAAAGAGGTAAAGCACCAGATCATCATCCACGGTGATGCGCCCAAAATCCATCGCCACCGTGGTCTGATCCTTGACCCGTTCCTCCGGACGAGAGATTCGTTTCTCCGTCGCGACGACATCAATCTCACTAATACTCTGAATGAACTGTGTTTTTCCCGCCGAGAAGGGGCCGGTTATGACCATTTTGACTGTCTGCATAGTCATCAACGCTTTTGGAAGAAATCAATCAACTTGACAATGACATTGCGCTTGACTGCCGGACGGCGCATAGTCAAAGGAGTTTCAACGGGCACGCCGGGCTTCGCGGAGACTGCCACCCCTTCCGGTCTGACCAACTCCACCAAACCCGCCTGCAACAGGCCATATACGATCTTGCGGATCTGAAAGTCGCTCATATTGTTGTACTGGGCGATCTGACGGACGGTGTTACGTGGATTGATGAAGGAGACAACACGCCATTCCTCGACGCTGAGGTTGATGTCACGCAGACGCGCATCGGGGCGATCGGCAAACTTGAGGGCCACATCGAGATTGGGCAACTCCTCCTGCAAGCGCTCCCACTCCTTCAGGCGGCGACTGCCCTCCATGATCACGTTTTCCAGATCAATAGCAACAGTAATGCGGTCCTCGAACGGTAACACGTTGGACTCGAAGTAGAAAGTGCCCTCAGGCCACGTGAAAAGAGGGTAGACACTGTCCAAAACATGGTTGCGGATGATCCGGACAATATCGGCATGGCTAATGTAGCCAGCATTGATTAACAACGCCCCCAATTCCTTGGCGCTCTTGTTGCCAGCCTGGGTTTGAATCGTGCGGGCTTGTTCTGCCGTAATCTTGCCCGCCCGATACAGCACCGTAGCCAAGTGATCATCACGCCCATCCAACACGGCATAGATGAGCTTGCCCTCCTTGAAACACAGACGAGCCTTTGCGTCACGCCCATCTATCGTCAACGTGCCCGTCTTGCGCGCGAGATTGATCAGATTGAGTAACTGCGTTGTACTAAAGTCCCGCAGGTTTCCCTTGAGCGCCATATGTGCCTCATACCTCCGCTACGACCAGAGTGTCGCAGCCAAACCGAAACTCGTTCCCAAGAGGACTCTCTAATGTAATAATTATACCCGTCTTAGAAAACAAGTCAACCGCTGCGGAACCCCCGCAGAATCTGCGACCTCAGCTCTATGTAACGTGCATGTCGTCGCCCAGCCGCACACAGGCCCAAAAGCCCGTCGTCTCACCGACGAGCAACCCCGTTGAAAGCCCGGAGCCGATGAAAGCCCTATGGGCTTAGGGCGAAGAAGCAACCCAGAACACCGCTGAATTCAGACACGCGCTCTATGGCGTGGGCTGGCGACCGAAAGTCAGAGCCACTTGCCTAGCATCCTGGCAGATGGTATACTATTGCATGTCGCCTGGAGATCGTTGATGCCCAAGAAGAGTGGCAACCGGTTTCGCCTGCTAATCTACGGACGCATGTGGCAACGCTGGGCCTGGCCATGTATCCTCATTGTATTGGCCTCGTCAGTATTATGGTGGTTTGCGCCCCGCATCTGGCTCCTCTATCCCCCTTTTCGCCCATTAGCACTCGTTCCCGGCCTGGCTGCGCTCCTCCTCCTCGCGTACACCTACGTGGCTCGCAGAATGGCCTGGGTACAGTGCAGGGCGAACCATCTGCGTATCCGTACCCCGTTTTATTCGCTCGCCGTCTCGTACAGCCGCATAAAGGCAGTACGACCCAATACCTTTTCTCAGGTTTTTGATCCGATCCGAGAGAAGAATGCGCGCCGAGCCTGGTTGTATCCATACTGGGGCCAAACTGTCCTGCTCGTCGAACTCTCAAAATATCCCCTGAGTAGAAAGTGGTTGCGCCTCTGGTTCGATCGCTACCTCCTGACCCCTAATACCGCCGGTTTCGTCTTCCTGGTTGATGATTGGATGACACTGTCGCATCAGTTGCAGGACTTTATTAACGAATGGGAACTGCGCCGTGCAGCGCGACGGCAAGAGAGAATGATCGGATACATCCATTGACGTCGTGCCAAAAGGATAAAACTGTGAGCGAGGACATCTACCGCAGATTGGCCCAACGGCTGGACGCCATACCAAACGGTTTTCCTGCTACCGCGAGTGGCATCGAATTGCGCCTGCTGGCTAAGATGTTCAAGCCAGAGGAGGCAGCACTGGCAGGCGTGATGCGCCTGACCCGCGAGCCTGCCGCCGACATTGCCGCCCGCGCCGGCATGGATGCCGACCTGGCTCACCGCACGCTCAAAGATATGGCGCGCAAAGGGTTGATTCGCACGAAGCGCGAGGGAAGGCAACTCACCTTTGGCCTGATGCCTTTCGTCGTGGGTATCTACGAAGAGCAATTGCCGCGCATGGACGCGGAACTGGCGGCATTGTTCGAGGAGTACTTTCAGGAGACGCGCGGGGGCGGCATCACCTCGACTGCGCCGGCCATCCACCGCGTCATCCCGGTCGAGGAGGCGATTCCCTGCGATCTGGAGATCTTCCCCTACAAGCGGGCAACCGAGATGCTGGAAGCAGCCAAGGCGTGGGGCGTGCGTGATTGCATCTGCCGCGTCCAACGCCGGCTCATCGGCCACGGCTGTGATCACCCGGTCGAGAGTTGTCTGGTCTTTGCACCGGTCGAAGGTGTCTTTGACAGCAGCGAGGCAACGCGCGCGATCAGCAAAGAAGAGGCACTGCGCATCCTGCGCGAGACGGAGGAGGCCGGGCTGGTGCACACCACCGGCAATTACCGCGACGGGCATTCCTACATCTGCAACTGCTGTGCCTGCTGCTGTGGCGTCTTACGCGGCCTGGTCGAGTTTGGCCTGCCCAACGCGGTGGCTCACTCCGGCTTCCGCGCCGTAGTAGACACTGAGGCGTGCGCCGGCTGTGGCGCGTGCGTCGAACGCTGCCAGTTCGGGGCACTGGCCGTGCCGGGGGATACGTGCATCGTGGACCCCGTGCGCTGCGTGGGCTGCGGGCTGTGCGCGACAGGGTGCACAACCGGCGCGCTGCATCTGGAGCGCCGGGCCGATAGCGAGCCGCTGCCGGGTAACCTCGTGGAGTGGATGGCTCAACGTGCACAAAGGCGGGGGATACGCATCGAGGACATCGTATGATCGCGCTGCCTCAGGCAAACACGCTTATCAGCCTGCCCGCGCGCCTGCAAGGCCAGGAAGCGATCACAGTAGCGCCGATAGGCGTCCCAGTCGCCGTGCAGGTCGCTGACGACCATCGCCACACCCGCTTCGAGGCTGACGACGCGCGGCCAATCCCAATATTCCGTCGGCTCCATCCCGTGCCCCACCCTACAGCACGCCTATAAGTCGAACTCTGCCACCAAGAGCGTGTGATCCGACGGGCGCTCTGCCCGCCGTGCCTCCAGGTCAATCCAGGCGCGGGTGGATTTCTCGGCCAGCGGCGCGGTAGCCCAGATGTGATCCACCCGCCAGCCTAACCCACGCTCGATCGGCTCGCGCGCCCGGTAGTCGTAGTAGGTGTATTGCCCTGGCTCGCCGGGGTGATGCAGCCGAAACACATCCACGAACCCCCACTCGCGTATCCGCTCCAATGCCGCACGCGCCTCCGGGTGAAAGTCCACATGATTGGCCAACCCCCTGGGATCGTAGATGTCTATCGCTTCCGGCGCAACGTTGAAATCGCCCATCCACAAGAGCAGCTGCTGCGGCGAATAGTGCCGCTCGAAGAACCGACGTAGCCGCGCCAGCCACGCCAACTTGTCGCGAAAGTGCTCCGACTCCGGGTCGCGCCCTTGCGGCACGTAGGTGTTGACGACGGCGATGCCGCCGATCGTCGCCCGCATCAGCCGCGCCTCGTCCGGCTCGCCGCCATCACCGAACCCGTAGGCCACTTCCAGCGGCTGATCACGACTGACAATGGCGACCCCGCCATGTGCCTTCTGCCCGCGAAAGACGACGTGGTAGCCTGCGTCGCGGAACGGCTGCGCGGGAAAGTCGGCATCCTGCACCTTCGTCTCCTGGAGACACAGGACATCGGGCAACTCGCGGTGCAGCCAACCGAGCACCACATCCATACGACTGCGGATCGAATTGACGTTGAATGTGGCGACTTTGAACATCGGGCCTCCTCACGCGCCCTCCGAACCCGGTCACGCTCATCAGTATACCACGATCGTCCAGGGTTACAAACAGACGTGCCCGGCCTAGCGCCGGGCACGCCCGTGACCTCGCCCTACGGCTGCGGCGGGGGGCCGGACCCCGGCGGGATCGTCTCGCCGTCGGGCAACTCGCGCAGGTACTCGCAGGAGACGAAGCGCACGTCCTCCCACCCGTGTCCCTCGGCAGTGAACGTCTCGATGTCGCGGATCCAGCGTTTCTCCCCACCCTCCAGCCGGTAAATGTGAGGGCTATCAGGGCACTTGAGAAGCACGTGGATCGGGTGGTCTTGATCAATTCCGAAATCGTCCAGCCAACCATCTTGCACGATGTGAACATCTCCCCAGGTATAGCCATAGTGCTCGAAGGCGTCCAGGCTGCTGATCCAGCGGAACTTGCCACGTTGGTAGACATAGATTTCCGGATCGTCTTCCTCCTTGACCACCAAGCCATCCCGGATGACCAGCGAAGCGGTGTCCGACATCGCGGTAGCCAGCGTAGTGCCGTGGCGATTGAAGGGGATGTTGATCGCGACGACCGCCACGAGCAGCCCCAGCGCCATTCGCCCCATGAACCGGGCGGCGTGCGAGGGGCCAGGCGGCATGGGCAGCGGCTCCGGTTCGGGTTCCGGTGGGGCCAACGGATGCTGCTCCGCCGCGGGTGGCAGAGGGGGCTGCACCCGCACCGGCTCGGGCACAGGAGGCGCCGGGCGCCGCCTCTGCATCCGTTCCTCGATCTCGTCTACCAACAGGTCGAGAATCTGTTCCACGCGGCTGTTCATCATCTCACCTCACCGTCAGAAAGCCCAATACTTCGCCGATGCTGGCAAAGATATTGGCGTAGAAATTGCCGCCCAGTTGGCGAAAGAGTTCGAACGGCATGCCGGGGGCGCCGATGAACGGGCGCAACGTCCAGGCCATCTGGCTGCCGACAAAGGCATAGATCAGGATCCACAGCCGCACCACGTTACGCCGCGCACCGGCCCCCTCCTTCCCGGCATCCGAGACGACCCGCATTCCCTGGCTGAGAAAGCGCACCCCCACGAATCCCGCGATGGTAAAGACGCCCACGTTGAGCAACTTGAAGAACTGGTAGTTGCTCGTGGTGAGCAGGAAGAAGAGCACGATGGGGGAGAAACTCAATAGCAGCACCGCCGTCACCGTGATCGCCGTCAGGATCAGGGCAAAGTTCTGTGTCAGGCTCTGGTTGGAGCCGAAGATGAGGTTGAAGAAGTAGAGCGTCGGCGAGCAGACCACCAGCGTCGCCAGGAACAGGATGGGCAACTTGACCGCCGAACTGAGCGCCTGCCACAGACTGGCGGTCGACCCCATCACCGCGCCGTAAAGCGCAAAGAAAGCGATGCTGGAGATGAGCATCGCGCGCACCTTGCGCCCCAGTTCCATGCCGTCGCGGATCTCGATGAAGAACCGTTGCCGGCTGCGCAAGATCGTTTCGATGATCGCCAGATGGTTCACGTTGTACACCTCCCCAAGAATTGGATTTCACCCTACTATGCCCGTTTGACGACGCGACGCAGAGGCGGCGCACACAGGCCCAGCAGAGGCCCGGCCAGGAGCAAGCCTGCCAGTACTACCAGCAAGGGCAACAGAAGAGAAGGCCGTCCGCGGGAGAGCAGCCAGGTTTGCCATGCCTGATTGACGACGCAGGCCGTCCCGGCGTTCGCCAGGCCTATAGCGGCGATGGCAGCGATGCGCATCGGGCCGGTGCCGCGGATGTAGGAATAAGTGAGCACGGCAGCGAGCAACCCCAACGGCCCGGCCAGGAGCGCCAAGTCGTAGCGATAGAAGGGAGCGTTGGTAGCCGTGGAGCACAGCGAGAGGGCCAGGGTCGTAGAAAGCCCGATGCTCACCAGGCCCGCCTGGGGCCATCCGCGCAACGCGGCGATCAGGAGCACAACCAGCCCGGCCAGCACGATAGCCACGCCAACCACCACGTCGGCGGCAGGCGAGACGAGCGAATGCCCGGTCTCGGCTCTCTCCTCGGCCAGCACGTTGATCCCGAGCGCCAGCGTCATGAGCGCGGCGCCCGACCAGGTGTAGCCCCAATCCGGCAAGCGTCGTAAGAGCGCGACAAGTCCACCAACGGCCAACGCAGCAGCCGCGGTCAGTTCGATGGCCAGGCCGACAACGAGCCGCCAAGTTGGTACGGTATACCAGGGCGCGCCGACGACGAGCGCCATCAGCGTGAAGCCCAGCCCGAAGAGGAGCGGCGGCAAAGCGGCAAGGAATGATCGCCGTCGCTCGGCCTTTTCGTGTGCAGATGTCGTATCGAACAAGGTTCACCTCCGTGACCTACCACTTCAAAGCGGGAACGACGCAAAAGAGCACCGACAAGACCCAGAAGAAGGCCCACGATGCCAACGCATAACGCCAGCGGGGGAATTTGAGCAGAGGCACGAGCAGCGCCGCCAGCGCCACGATCCAGAACACCGGCTGCGTCAGCACTTCCCGCCAGCCGACCGCCGTGCCTTCGGGATCAAAGACCAGCCAGCGCAAGGCCAGCGCACACACCACCGGCAGCGCCGCCGCGACGATGCCGTCCGCCGCACCCCAGCCTGCGTGCGCGGCTCGCAGTTCCCGCCCGACGTCCTCGACGCCGAAGCGGGCAGCCACCTCGGCCAGCGCCTTCTCCTCATCCAGCCCGCATGCCCGCGCCGCCGCGACCGCGTCCTCCAGGTGGGTGCGAATCTCCTCCAACACCTCATGTTCTCGCTCGGCCTCCAAATCGAGCCCAGCGCGAATGCGGGCCAGTATGCCGTCAATCGTCAAGGCTGCCTCTCCCCATTCCTTCATTTCTCGTAATTACTCACCCTCCTGTCATTACGAGGGCGCGAAGCCGAGGCCGCGCCCCTGACCCGGAGCGAAGCGAAGGGGAAGGGGCAGCGGGCCCGAAGTAATCTCCATCGCAACAAGGGGATTGCTTCGCCGCCGGAGCCTGCCCCGAGCGAAGCGAGGGGGGCGGCTCGCAATGACAGGCTGAGTGGCTTGACAATGTTACGTTAGAAGCGTCTTAACCGCCATACAGGGTGCTTTAGCACCCTTTGGCTGTAAGCCGGGGGCTTGAGCCCCCAGCGAGGCCGGCGAGCGCCTGGAACCTTGACATTGTCGAGGCAGTTACAAGTTTACTATTTCTCAACGAGACACCTGCCGCCTCGAGCGCCTATATAGCGAAATGGCAACGGTATAGAGCACCGCCTGCAGAACCACCATCAGGAGAAACGCGACACCTTGCCCAATCTCGTCGTTGATGGCATGTCCCAAGTGCGCATGCCACCACGGCGTACTGCGGCCTTCCAGCCACAGATACCCCAGGCTGACGGGAAAGTTGACGGCGGCAAAGGCGTAGACCAGGAGCGGCCAGTAGAACCTGGCGACACCCAGCGCCCAACTCAGGGCCAGCACGATCACGACCAGCAGAAAATACATGCGGAAGCATCTCCTAAACATTGGTCACCTCCAGAGTCTCTACGAGTGCGCCTTCTCCAGCCCCAGCAGCAGGCCCACCCCGCGGCTAAAGTCTTCCCACTGCCGCAGGTTCGCCTGCAACTCGCGGCGGCCCCGCGCGGTGATGCTGTACACCTTGCGCCGCCGCGTGCCCGGCTCGCCCAACCAGCGGCTCTTGAGCAAACCCTCCCGCTCCATGCGATGCAACGTCGGGTAAATCAGCCCCTCCTTGAAGCGAAAGTAACCCTGGCTGCGTGCCTCTAGTTTCTGGATGATCTCGTATCCGTGCAGTGGCTCGTCGGCGTCCGCCAGCAGTTTGAGGATCGCCACCTGGGTCGTGCCCTTGCGCATCTGATCGAGTTCGCCTGGCATTTCACATTACCCTTTAGATTCTAATATATAAGATACTTATGCCTGATTATATCACAAACCACCAAGTTGTCAAGCAGTGCATACCCGGCCGCTTGGTTGCCTCATGCATTTCGTGGTAAAATGCGCCTGGAGGTACAACCGCTATGAACGCACTCGACTTGGGCAGCCTGGCGCTGCTCTCCGACGCCGAGACCCGCTCCATCTCTGCCGAGAATTTCACCGGCGAGAAGGGCGGCGGCGCCAAAATGATCCCGCCCGTCGAGGGGCATCCCGCTTCGCGGCTGGGCAAGGGTTGGAAGGTCAGCCCATGTCTCCTATACCTGCCGCCTGGCGGCGCAACGACGCTCGCCGACATCGCCGGCCCCGGCGTCATCCAGCACATCTGGATCACCGTCGCACCGGAGGCTTACCGCAGCGCCGTCCTGCGCTTCTACTGGGACAAGGAGGAGACGCCGTCGGTCGAGGTGCCGCTGGGCGACTTTTTCTGCAACGGCCACGGACTGCGTTACAACGTCAACTCGCTGCCGGTCGCGGTGAACCCCTCGGGCGGATTCAACTGCTACTGGCCGATGCCTTTCCGCCAGCATGCACGCGTCACGATCGAGAACCAACACACAGAGCCGATCCAATACTTCTTCTACCAGATCACCTACAGCCTGACGCCGGTGCCGGAAAATGCCGCTTACTTCCACGCCCAGTGGCGCCGCTCGCTGACGACGCGCGCGCGCCCGGAGCACGTCATCCTCGATGGCGTACGCGGACAGGGGCATTACGTGGGCACCTTCCTGGCGTGGACGCAAATGTCCAACGGCTGGTGGGGCGAGGGCGAGGTCAAGTTCTACATAGACGGTGACGAAGAATACCCCACCATCTGCGGCACCGGCACGGAGGATTACGTCGGCGGCGCGTGGGGATTCGACGGGCAGACCTACTCGACGCCGTTTCTGGGCTACCCGCTCTGTCGCAAGGAGCCGGGCGAGGTGCCGCGCCACGCCCTCTACCGCTGGCACGTGCTGGACCCGATCCGCTTCAAGCGCGACCTCAAAGTGACCATCCAGGCGCTCGGCTGGTGGCCCGACCGCACGTTCCAGCCGCTCACCGACGACATCGCCTCGGTCGCTTACTGGTACCAGGCCGAACCGCACGCGCCGTTCCCGGCGTTGCCGCCCGTCCACGAGCGCTGGTCGCGCTGAACACCAACCCATTCAGCGCAGGCTTGCATTTGTACCCCATCTGTGGTACAATCGCCACAGAGGAGGCACGTCATGTCCAAGGCTGCCATGATTCGCGCGCGTATAGAACCCGAACTCAAAACCGAAGTGGAAGAAATCTTCCGCCAACTGGGCCTGACCGTCACCGAAGCCATCACCATCTTTTACCGCCAAGTCTCTCTCCATCGCGGCTTGCCCTTCCCGGTTCGCGTGCCCAACCCGACCACCATCCAGACTTTCCAGGACACCGACGCCGGACAAAACATCGTCCAGTGCCAGGACGCTGAAGAACTCTTTGCCAAACTGGACCTCTGATGCGCAAGCCTGCTTTCACCCGCCAATTCGAAAGGGACCTTAAGCGGATGCGCAAACGTGGCAAGGATACGCGGAAACTCAAAACCGTAATGCAGACACTGATCGCTGGCGAAGCCCTTGCACCGCGCTACCGCGACCACCCACTCATTGGCAACTACAAAGGCCGGCGCGAGTGCCATATCGAATCGGACTGTCTGCTCATCTACAAACTGGATAACGACACCATCATCTTCGAGCGCACCGGCACTCACACGGACCTCTTTGAATAACCGGCCCACAGGGACCGACTCACCTCGCCAGCAGCACCACAACCGCTGCCGCCAGCACCAGCAGCGCCGACGGCGCGATCAGGCGATAGACCGCCCCCCACTCCGCCTTGAAGTAGACGCGCGTCAGCACCAGACACAGGTGCATCGGCGAGCACAACAGCCCCAGGTAGCCGCCGGCCATCACCCAGGCAACCCAGCCCGAGGTGATGCGCCCGCCGTCCGCCAGGATCAGCGGCAGCACCACCGGGAAGCCGATGCTGTAGGCCGCCGCGATCACCCCGGTGAGCAGGCTGACGATGAACGGTGCCGCGAACGCCACCAGCGGTATCGGGACGCGCAGGGCGATCAGGGCATTCGAGATGGCGAGAATGACGCCGCCGGAATCCAGCACCCGGCGGAACAGCAACGCGCCGAAAATTACCACCACCGTTTTCCAGGGAACGCGCCGGCGCAGGATCGTTCCCAGTCTGCGCAGCGGAACACGCCTGACCGCCATCGTCAGCGCGATGACCAGCGATAAGCCGATGAGCAGCCTGGCGCGCTCGTCCACAGGGAGAAGCGACGAGAGGACGATGACGAGCAGGATCGGCCAGATGCCCGTCGCCAGCACGCGCAAACTGTGCCAGCGCGGCGCCTGAGGAGGATCGCTGTCGCCGCGCCGTGGCAGCCTCAGCAGCCCGAACAGCAGGCCACCCGCCAAAGCCGCCACCGTCAGCGGCCAAGTCGCCCGGGCCAGTTGGGCCGTCGTCAGGCCCAAGATCGCCGCCGCCAGCAGCACAGCAGGGTAGAACGGAAAGACGGGCTCCCAGAGATGGCGGAACCAATAGTTGACGAACGTCTTGCGCGTCCCATCAACCCCCAGCCGCTCGCCCACCGCGTCTACCAGCGGTGCCGAAAACACCGCCCCGCCGACCATCGGCAGCAACCCCACCAGCGCCGGAAGCGCGGCGATGACGATGCGCCCGTTGGGGATGAGCGCCTGCAGTCCCTCCACCATCGCCTCCAACCCACCGGTCTGGCGCAGCAACTCGCTCAGCGTCATGATCAGCACGACGGCCAGCGCCAGTTGTAGCGTCAGCAGATCCACGGCGGTCAGCCAGGCGTCGCGCAGGGCGAAGGGCAGCGGGTAGGCGAACAGGACGCTCACCGCGACGGAGGCCAACAAGAGCACCGGCCCCAGGTCCCACTTGCGACTCAGGAGCAGCACGATGCCGAAAAAGACGAGGAGCAGTTTGAGAAGCGCAATCACAGAAGGACTTTCAGAGGGCCGGACGTCCGGCTTGAGCCGGAAAAGCCCGCTGAAGCGGGATGTCCACACGGATGGTCAGACTTCCCCGATCACCCACCTTCTGCCGACCAGGCGGGCTGCGTCGCGCAGGATATAGATCGCTGCCGCACCGGTCAGCGCCGTCAACGCCCCGGCCGCGACAAAGACGCTTTGCACGCCCAGGAGCGCGCCCAGCACGGCGGAGAGGCCCTGGGCAGACGTGGTAGAGACGACCACGAGCAGGTTGGTCGCCGATTGCACCCGCCCGCGCACCGTATCGGGTGTGAGTGTCTGCACGATGGTCTCCAGCGCCCCACGCGCCATCACCACGCATATACCGAGGACGGCGACACTGGCCAACACGACGAGGTAATTCGGCGCCCAGGCAAAGGCAATGATGGCGATCCCGGCCAGGATCAACAGCCCGCCCACGAGCGTGCTCGCCGAAAGGTAGCGCGAGAGCCGACCGACCATCACCCCACCCAACACAGAACCCAGGCCGAGCATGCTCATCGCGCCCCCGTACTCCAGGCCGCCGGCCTCCAACTGCTCTTTTAGGTGGGGGATAGCCAGCAGCACAACCGCGCCGATCCCCAATGTGGCGACCGCCATCGTGATCAACACCTGGTACAGCGCACGGTTGTGGCGGATAAAGTCAAGCCCGGCCTTCATGTCGGCCCAGACGGTGCCTTTTCCGGCCCCGCGCCGTTGCACTTTCTCCCTGGGGATGACGATCACCGCAATAAAGATCGCCGAAAGGAAGAACGACGCACTGTCGAAGAGGATGGCCGAAGGCATCCACAACTCGACCAGCGCGCCGGCGATGACGGGCCCCACGATGAGCGCGACGATATAACTGCCCTGGATCAGGCTGTTGGCCGCCAGGAGCAGGTCGGGCGGCACGATGTTGGGGATGGCCGCGTTACGCGCCGGGTAGAAAAAGACGCCTACCAGGGCCAGCGACGCCGCCGCCAGATAGAGAATCCACAAGTCGCCGATGCCGCGCACGAGCAGAACGGCGAGCACGATCAGCCCGCGCAGCACATCGGAAGCGATCATCAGCTTTTTGCGGTCCCAACGGTCGGCCATCACCCCGCCTACCAGGCCAAAGACGAGTTGCGGAATCGCGATCGAGATCGCCGGAATCAGTATCGCCAGCGGCGAGCGGGAGAAGCCGGTGATCAGCGTCATCGCGGCGATCAGCAGGCATTGGTCGCCGATCTGGGAAAGCAACTGCCCGATCCAGAGCAGTTTGAAGCCGCGGTTATGGAACAGGTCGCGGACCGCCTGGCGCTGGCCGACAGGACGGGATGGCAGAAACGCAGCCCGGCTATCTCCTGGGCATTCTTCGGCGGCCAAGCCTGCTCGGGGAGCGGCCGGGCATTCACAGGATTGTTCCGACATACCTAGAGTTGTTTCTCGTACACGCGGTACGTGCGGTACACTTTCGCCCCGAACATCTCGGCGGCGCGGCGCACCATAAAGTTATTTTCCAGCAGCCACGAGATCTCGCACCCCTTGTAGCGGGGCAGGGCATAGGCCGCCAGGTCCACCATGAGCATCTCGGCGACGCCGCGCCCACGATAGGGCTCCAGCACGCCACCGGCGAAGGCACGCAGCGTGGTCACGCACCGACGCACCTTCCAATGCCAGAGGAGTTTCACCATCGTCCACCACTCCGGCACGCCTGGGCGAGGATAGGCTTTGATCAGCGCCTGGTTCAAGTCCGGGAGCGGCACCATCGCGCCGATCGGCTGGCCGTCCTTTTCGGCAAACCACAGCACGTCGGGATCGAGAATCTGCTTGAGGCCAGCGGCCAAGTGTTCGATCTCGGCATCCGTCATCGGCACAAAGCCCCAGTTCTTCTCCCAGGCCGAGTTGTAGATGGTCTTGAAGAGATTGACCTCTTCCTCGAAGCGGCGCATGTTCACCTTGCGCGTGGTAAATCCCCCGCGCTCGCGCACCTTTTGGGTCACGCGCAGCAGTTTCGGGGGCAGGTTCTCGCCGTGCGGGCCGAACTGGGTGAGGTCCAGGTAGTAGGCCACCAGGTCCATCGCCTTGTAAAAGCCGGCGCCCTCGATAAAGTCCACGTAATAGCGCGGGTTGTAGGTCATCATCACTACCGGCGGGCCGTTCCAACCATCCACCAGCAGGCCGATCTCCTCGTTGGTGGAATAGTTGGCCGGGCCACGGATGGCCTTCATCCCCTTATCACGTACCCAGGCGCAGGCTGTCTCCAGCAGCGCGTCAGCAGCCTCCTGATCCTTGAGCACCTCGAACAGGCCGAAAAAGCCCACCTGCTCATCGTGGAACGCGTTGTGCGCATGGTTCACGAGCGCGGCGATGGTGCCTACGGGCTTGCCGTCACGGTAGGCCATGAAGTGTTGCACGTCCGCGTGCTGATAGAACGGGTGGCGCTCTTTATCGAGGAACGCGACTCGCTCGGAGATGAGCGGCGGCACCCAGCACGGGTCGTCGCGGTAGACTTGCCATTGGAAATGGATGAACTTGAGCCGTTCCTCAGGCGTAGAAATCGGTTGGACGGTCAGTTTGCCATCAGCCATATTCACTATCCATATAATATTATTCTGGAAAAACTACCACAATCGCGAAGGTTTTTTGTAGGCGCGAAGTGATGGGATGGCTCCGGTAGGGGCGGGGTTACCCCGCCTCTACCCCGGCGGTTTGGCACGCAAGACATTTGGGACACGGATTTCACGGATAAACACGGATGAGTTTTTATTTTCCAACCGTGAGAATCCGTGTTTATCCGTGTCCGGCAAATTGGTTGCGGCGGAGGCCGCGCTATGGTCTGGATCTACTGATATTGAGTAGGCTGCGGCGGCGGTTGTTGTTTCTTCCCACCGATTTGGTACCACAGCAGGCCGCCCAGGGCGCCCAATCCTACCGCCAGGCCAACGTTCACCAATGCGCAGAGGCAATTGCCGCCAAGGTTGAACAGCCAATAGGATTGCTCGTTGATCTCCACTGGCAGATCCAGCTGACGATACATCTGCGCCACGCCCTCGGCCCCGACGACGAACCCGTTGATGACGGCCCCGATCATCTGGCCCAAGAGACTGCCTACGCCGGCAATAGCACCGGCCTTGGCCCCCTCGCCTGCACCGGCCCCGCCGGTCAGCGGCTTGGCGAACACCCCGGCCAGCACCCCGACGCCGAGCCCCACTACCAGCGCCGCACAGGGGTTACAAATCGGCGTAATCACGGCAGCGATGATCCCCAACACTAACCCGACTCCGGCACCAATCAGTCCTGCTTTTAACATTTTTGGCCTCCTGTATGATAAATGTGGCCCATCAGTGGGCATGATGGAAGAGAATGCGCTCATAGCGACAACGTTGCAGGCTCACCCGACCGGCATCCCCCCCTTCATTCACCGGTAGCATGCACACTCAATCGCGTTTGGCGGCACCCAAGATGGCTCCGCCGACAGCGCCAACACCAGCACCCACAAGCAAACTGGTCAAAAAGCACAGACTGCCGATCATCACGGCGCCGATTCCCATCCCAAGGTCCACATCGGCGGGCAACCGTAATTGCCGCAGATCAACGAATGGGATGATGTCTCTCCACACGCTGAGTGCCGCCCGAACGGCCGCGGCCATGCCCCACACGCCCCCGCCACCCGCCCCGCCGATCAGCCCGGCGAGGGCCCCTGCCCTGGCGCCTTCCCCGGCAGTACGCGGCGCAGCCAGGAAGAATCCCGCCAGCACACCGGTGCCGACATACGCCAACAGGGCCAATCCGCCGCCCACACGTCCCAGAATCGGCGCCGGCCCACCCAATACGATGCTCAATACCGTCAGCACAGCAACCACGGCGGCACCGATCAGCCCTGCTTTCAGTCCGGCTTTTCTGACCATAGACGTATCACGCTACCGCCTGCAACACGGCCGGAGTGAAGACCTCGTTCAGTCGGCCTGGGGATAGCCTCCCTCATAGTCTCAGTAGATCCGATTTGTCACCCTGAGCGGAGCGAAGGGTCTCGTTCTTGGCTTTCGGCAACGAGATTCCCTTCGACTTCGCTCAGGGCAAGCCTCGGCGCTTCGCGCCTCAGAATGACCCCTTGCGGTGCGTTTTGGTCAAACTGCTCGTCCTTTCACCTGGAAATCCGGATCTACTGAGTCTGGTGGTAATGCTCAGCCCGTCATGGCGAGCCGCCCCCCTTGCTTCGCTCGGGGCAGGCTCCGGCGGCGAAGCAATCCCCTTTGTTGCGATGAAGGAGATTGCTTCGCCGCCCTTCGGGCGGCTCGCAATGACAGGGTGAGTTTTGCGCTATTGCGTTCTTTGTGTATCCTTCGTGTCCTTCGTGGTTTTTGGTTCCGGCTTGTCCGGGTTAGGGGCATACCCTAAGAACTTTTGGAAACGTGCTCTAGTGTCACTCGCTCAGACATTACACCTCCTGACACTCCCGGTTGATGGGATAATGTTATTGTACACCAAAGCCGCACCCAGGCAAAATCACACCTCGACGATCAAGCCATCGTGGGCCAGCGCGAACCGCTCGGCGGGCAACAGCGCAAGCACTTCGTCCGCCGCACGCTCGTGATGGCCGATATGGGTAAAGATGACCCGCCGGGCTTGCGCCTGCTCCGCCCAGTCCACCGCCTCCAGGATAGGCATGTGCCGGCCCTGGCCTTCCTCCAGAACCGGCTTGTAACGCGAGTCCATCTGCTCACGGGTGATGAACGACCCGTCCAGGATCGCCAGGTCCACCGGGCGCACAAGCGCCGGATCCACGTGGTAGAAATCGGGAGCGTAAAAGACGCGCCGGCCTCCTCGCTCGATCATCAGGCCGGCCGTGGTGAACGTCTGGGTGTGGCGCGTATCGCAGGCGGTCACGACCAGATCGCCCGGCAGATGGAGCGGCCCATCCAACTCGATCTCGCGCCGGGCAAAAGGCCGGCGATCATGCTCGCTGGCCTCAGCCGCGATGAGGTAACGAAATGTGCGCTGGATGCGACTCCACCCATCCCGCAGGGCATAGATCGGCAAGATCGGCAAGTGCGAGATGCGCCGGAGGGCCGCCAGATCGTCCAGACCCAGGTAGTGATCGGCGTGAGGATGAGTGATGACGATGTGGTCAATGTGCGCCAGGTCGCCGTAAGGGAGCGCACGCAGTTGATCGTAAATGTCCGGGCCGGCATCCACCAGCAGCGCGCCGTTGACCAGGATGGCGGAGCGGGTACGCCGGGCAAGCGGATCGGTCGCGGCAACGGCGCATTGAGGACACGTGCAACCCCAGCGGGGGATCGGGCGGGCAGCGGAGGTGCCGAGGAAATGGATGGTAAGTGCGCTCAAGAGGTCGAGCCGTTCTGGGGAACGCGCGCCGCAGGAGGCATCAGCGGGGAGCCGTTGGCGGCGGCCAGCCACACGTTGACCCGGCACTCGACACCCTGCGCGTTCACGAAGGTGATGGCAGTCGTGTGCGGGGGCACGCCGACCGGCACACCGGGAACGATCGCGTCGCACGGCCGCTCGGTGTAGCGCGCCAACGGGCGCCGGGGGCCGAGCACCGTGACGGTAGTGGGGCCTGGCATGCCTTCGACAGCGATGATGGCGATCCAATCGCCGTCTTCGGGTAGCCCATGGCGTGCGGCAACCGCGCGGGTGTAACAATCCAAGATCTCGGTGGCGTAGCGGCGCGTGACCCGCAGATGAATCTGTTCCCAACCGCCGTTATAAGCCGCCAGCGAGTAGTACAGGTCGCCGTTCCCATCGCGGATGGTGTGAGCCAGTGCGCGTGCGCCCCAGAACAGGTTCGTCGAAGGGTCTTGCAGTTGTTCGGGAGTGGGTCGCCAGGAAAACGGCATCAGCCCCATCAGCCCGACGGCGCCGACCACGCTCCGTGCGTTCGCACGGCCCAGGGACTCTTTCCAGATCACCGCCGCGATCAGATCGGGGTCAAGGCTGCGCGCCTGGGCATATTGGAGAATGATCGGCTCCCATTGGCTGACGGCCGGAGGCCAGTAAGGGGAAAGCCTCGGCTCGCCAGGAGAACTGCCGTTCTGAGCCAGGGCAGGATAACAAAACAATAGCACGATTGTGGCCGCCAGGAACACGGCGGCGAAACAGGGTCTACAGGGCCGCATGTGAGACACGGTCACTCCCCCATCGTGACAGATGTGGAAAACGGCGATTACTATACTAGAAGACGGGCAATTTGTCAAACGTCGCAAGTCGTCATAAGTAACCGTGTGCTCGATACCAGGCATAGGCCCTTTCGACGGCGACGCGGAACGGCACGGCAGACAGTCCCAGTTCTTGCCGGGCCTTGCGGCAATCGCAGTAGATGTCGGCTGCACTCAGGCGTGCCTGCTCGCCGCTGAAAAGTGGCGTGCCGGGCTTGATGGCATTGACTCCATCGGTGAGCAGCGCAACGAGGCCCATCAGCGGGCGCGGGATGGTCGCCAGTGGTCTGCGCCCTCCCACCACCGTCGCCACGATCGCTAAGGCTGTCCGGTGGCTGAGGTTCTCACCGCCCAGGATATAGCGCTCGCCCACGCGCCCGCGTTCCGCCGCCAGGACATGCCCCAGGCCCACCGTCTCGGCGTCAACCCAGTTCATCCCACCCGGAGGGGCCAACCAGGCCCATCCGCGCTGCACCGCGCGCAAGAGGCTTCCACTGATAAAGTGCACATCGCGCGCGCCCATCACACCGGCAGGGCTGACGATGACGGCATCCAGACCGCGTGCGACCGCCTCTTGCACGGCCTGCTCGGCCAGGTGCTTGGAGTGACCGTAGACGAAGCGGCATGGCGGAAGATTGAAGGTAGCCGACTCATCGAGGAGGCAGCCCGGCTGCGGCAATCCCAACGCGCCAACCGAACTGGTAAAGACCAGCCGTTCGACGTGCGCTTCCTGCGCAGCCGCCAGCACGTTGCGCGTGCCTTCGACGTTGATCTGGTAGATGCGCTCTGGCGACGTACGCCAGTAGTCGGAGACGGCGGCGACGTGACAGACGAGCGCACAGCCGCGCATCGCGGCAATCAGTGAAGGGAGATCGAGAACGTCACCGACGGCGAAGTCGGGGTCGAGGCCAGCCAACGCATCGAGCACAGAAGTGGCCCGGCGCAGCGCCCGCACCCTGTAGCCGCGCTCCAAGAGCGCCGCCACGACGTTCGCGCCGACACAGCCGGTGGCGCCGGTGACGAGGACGGTAGGGGCCATTGCCGCTACGCGTCAATCCCGTGCGCTGGCGAGATTGCTCCGCGCGCCCTCGGGGAAGCGCAGGTATGTCTCGGTGGCCTGGCTCAGATCGGAATAGACGCCGCGATAGGCCGGAGGCAAGAGCGCTGCCATCTGGTACATGATCTCGTCAATGATCTGGTAGCGCACCTGGCGGGTGGGCTTGACGCCGTCCACGTTCAAGTAAAACGGCTGCCCGACGATGATGTGAAAGTCGGTGCGCCGCAGGTGGGTCAGATTACGCCAAAAGTGCTCGCCGCCGTAGAACACCACCGGCAGCATGGGTGCACCGCTATACATCGCCAGCCAGACCACGCCCGGACGTCCCTGCTGCAGACGCCCATGACCGCTGCGAGTACCTTCGGGGGCAACGCCCAGGATCGCGCCCTCTTCCAGCGCCTTCAGCGCACGATGGAGCGCGGTCACATCCGGCTCACCCCTGTGCAATGGGATGCCGCCCCACAGCCGGAACAACAAGGTGCCCAAGAAGAGATTGTCCCAATTCTCGGCCTTGGCAAAGCCGGTCACCGGCCGGGGCAACAAGTGCGTGTATAGGAGAGGCACCTCCAGGAAGTTGACATGATTGGTAATGACGATGAGCGGGCCGCGTTCGGGCACCCGGGCCAACTGCGCATCGTCCACCCGGCAGAGCATGCGGATCAACCTCTTGATGGCCGAGGTCACGATACGAGAGACAAACTGCATCACATCCCCCCTGGTTTCTGACAGATAATCTCGATCTGGCGCGGCAATAGTTCTATCTCCAAGCGCTGTCCCTCAGTGCATAATGTCTCCCCATCGGCGTGGGCCGGCAGCACCCTTTCGACGGCGGTGACACCGACCCGCCGCGCTCGCTCCACGGCGATCGGCTTCTGGGTCGCCTGCGTGCCGCGGATGAAGTGGGGGACGAGCGCAAAGATGCGGGCGCGGCTCACCTGGCGGGCTATGCATAGATCGAGCAGGCCATCGTCGGGCTGCCCCTGCGGCGCCATCATAAAGCCACCGCCCATACGCCGCCCGTTCATGATCGAGATCATCAGCGCGGGCAAGGTGAGCGCCCGCCCGTCGTACTCGACGGTCACGAGCGGCGCGCGATAGTACAGAAACACAGTTCTGAGAACGGCGACCAAGTAGCCCAGAAAGCCGCTCAGGTGAGCGAACTTGGCCGCCTCGAAGCCGACGACGGCATCGAATCCGATGCCGACCCCATTGCCAAAGTAACGCCCCTGCGGGTAGAGACCGCCCGTGACCCGCCCCACGTCAATTGTGCGCCGGGAGCCTTGTGAGAGCGTCCGGCAGCCGGCTTCTAGATCGGCGGGGATGCCCACGCCGTAGGCAAAGTCGTTCCCGCGCCCGATGCACAATGCGCCCATCACCGGAGGCGCGGCAGGAGTAGCCGTCTTGGCCTGCATCAGGCCGTTGAGCACCTCGTTGGAGGTGCCATCGCCGCCTGCCGCGACCACAACATCGTACCCGGCGGCGACGGCCTCCTGCGCCAGTTCGGCGGCATGCCATGGGCGCTCGGTGCACACGAGGTCAAAGTCCAGCCCATACTCGGCCAGCAAGCGCTCGATCTTGGGGATAGCGTGGGCCGCGGCGCCTTTAGCGGCAGCGGGGTTGGCGATGATGCAATATCGCGTCACTGGCGCTCCTTCAGTGCCTGCCTGGCTGCGTGAGCATAGATCGAGCCCGGCAGTGTGTCAATCGCCTCGTTGAAGCGACAGGTGGCCTCAGCCTCCCGCCCCGTGCGGCGGCAAGCCAGGCCCAGGTTGTAGTAACCGGCAGCCAGATACTTGGCCCCGGGCCGCACTTTCTCGTCGGCCAGTGCCTCCTTCAGCGTGCCGTAGGCCGCCTCCGGCTCCTGCATGCGCAACTGGGTCACCCCCCGATTGATGAGCACGATCTGGCGGCTGACCGCGTCGGGGCCCAGGTGCAAGGCGATGCGATATAGAGCAAGCGCCCGGTCATACTGTCCCCGGGAGGTGAACCAGTTGCCCAGGTCCACCAACAATCGCGCTCGCATAGTGACCAGATAGATGGCGATGAGGAAGAGCAAGATATGGACCGGCACGGAAGCCAGGGGCAGCGACGCGCCAAGCGCGGTGACGATCAACCCTTCGATGGCAAAGCGGGTTGACAGCCCCTGACGGCGCACATAAGAGAGCGCGCCGAAGCCGAGAATGTAGATGAGGCCCACCAGCAGGATCAAGAGAGAAGGGTGCATGAGGTTTACCCTACCTGTCAGCCGAACAGGTAACCGGCGGTGCGTTCCAACATATCCACGCCTCGCACCTCGGTCTCGAACAGGGGCACGAGCGCCCGCACGTTGGGGAAGAGGCGCCAGATCTGCTCCATGTACTCTAGTTGCATAGCGATACGGTTACGCACAAAGTCGGGCGGGTTTTCCCCGGCCGCCTTCGCGTCAATCAGCATATTGACCACCACTCCACCCACCGGGATGCCGAACTCGTCGAACCAGTTGATGAAGCGGCGGATCACGGCAATGGGCAGCGCTTCGGGCAGCGTAACGAAGAAGAAAGCGGTTTTGCTCTGGTCGGTCAAGAGTTCCTTGGCATGCTGCATCCGGTCACGGAATTGGAGGAGATACTCCATCAACGGGTCCTTTTCCTTCTTCTTGCTGTAGGACAGCAGTTCCCGCAGGCCCATGGCCTCCTCACGGCTCTGTACCATCTTGTTGACCCACATCGAGTATACGCTGGACATGCCCAGCAGGCGGCGGGCATTGGCGGTGGGGGCCGTGTCGAAGACGTAGACCTCATAAGCGTCCTCGAACATGAGGTCTATCATGTTCTCGAACATTGCCGACTCTTCGAAGGCCGGGTTCATTGTGGCCGATTCGACGAATTCGTCGGCTTTGGTCTTGATGTCGGCATACTTGAGAAACCACTCGATCTTTTCACGGATCTCGCGCTTGGATTTCTCGATGGTGTCACGGGTATCAATCTCATAGGCCCACAGATTGGGCACTCCCTCTACCGCGGTCGGCTTGCCGAAGACGTCTTGTCCCAACAGGCTGGTCAGGGAGTGCACCGGGTTAGTGGAGGCCAAGAGGGTGCGTCTGCCGCACCGCGCGAACCACAGCGCGGCTGCTCCGGCCATAACCGTCTTGCCTACTCCGCCTTTGCCGCCGAAAAAGAGATACTTGAGGCCGGGGCACTCATCCAGGAACTGGCACGTCGTTTTCTCGATCACGCTGCACCTCCGAACATCACTTCCGCCATTCGCCGGATCATGTCCAGGCCGGTGACATCCCGCTCAAACTCGGGGATGTACGCCAACACCTGGTCACCGAAGCATTGCTTAATCTTGGCCAGGTAGCCCTGCTGCATTTGTAAGCGATGCCGTAGATATTCCGGGATGGGCTGGTCGGCCAATTCCGGCGGCAATACGCGGTTGACCACATAGCCGCACAGAGGCACCTGGAACTTGGCGAAAAGCCCTGCCGCCTTTTGGGTATCCAGAATCGCCATCTCTTCCGGTACGACAACGAAGAAGAATGCCGTCTTCTCCTTGTCGGTGAGGATGCTTGAGGAGGTGTTGATCCGGTAGCGGATGTCCTGTAACTCGGCCAGGATCTGATCCTCCTCCGTTTGCTTCTTCCGTTCCAGGATCGCCGCCACCTGTGCATACTCCTGCATCTCTTCCCGCAGTTTAGTGATCTTTTCGATCCACTCATCGTACACGCTGGCCATGCTCAGATAATAGAGGGCATGGCCTAATGGGACCAGGTCGTAGATGTAATAGTCATATTTGCCGCCGACGACAATGTCCACTACCTGGTCGAAAATGGCACTCTCCTCCATGGCCGGCTCGGCGGCAGCAGCCTGGATATACTGTTCGATCTCGTCCGGCACTTTGTCCAGGCCATACATGTCCAGAATCTTGCGGCGGATCTCGTCCTGGTACTCACGGATGTGCCGGTCGGCGTCAATCTCCTGGGCAAAGAGGTTGGGCACGATCTCCACCGCCCCCTTGCCAAAGATGTCTTGCTGGAAAATGTCCGAGAGGGAGGCCTGGGGGTCCACGGAAAAGACCAGCACCTTGTGCCCCTGCTGAGCCAGCCAGTAGGCGGTAGCGGCGGAAAAGGTGGTTTTGCCCAGCCCACCCTTGCCGCCGAACATGATGTAACGTCGTTCAGGGTTCTCTTTAAAGACTTGTGCGAGGGACAATGTAGTTTCCTTTCTCTCGGTGATTGGTAGTTGGTAAATTGGTAGTTGGTAAATTGGTAGTTGGTAAATTGGTAGTTGGTAAATTGGTAGTTGGTAAATTGGTAGTTGGTAAATTGGGGGAATCGGTTCTGGAAGCGCCCATTTGCCGGCTCACCAATTACCAACCTACCAGTACGAATCTACCAATCATGCCAGCGCGTCGGTCAGGTCCTTCTCCCGCAGCATGCGCCGCTTCCAGGTGCTGATCTGCGGGACGACGTACGGGAGCAGGCGCAGCGAGTAATAGGGCGGCAGGATGGGGATACCCAACAGGTCACCCATCGTGATCAAGATAAACAGGTGCTCCATACTCCCGCGCGTCTTGAGCGCAAAGCGGGTCATATCGTGGCCGGCCATGCCGTAGAGGAATTCCTTGGCCGAACGACCAAAGCGCTTCAGGATGCTCTCTCGTTTCTCTTCTTCGCTCACTGTACCTCCAGGTTCAGTCTATGCCTTCGATCAGCCCGCCCAGGTCGGCCCAATCGCGCTCGCGCAACAGGCTGCGCTTCCAGCGATTGACGAGTGGGACGAAGTAGGGCAAAAGCCGCAACGTGTAGTAAGATGGCAGGATCGGAACGCCGACGATGTCGCCAAAAGTGACCAGCACAAACAGACGCTCCACCTCTCCGCGCTGCTGCCGCGCCTCGCGCACCCAGCCATAGATGCTCATCCCGTAGAAAATCTGGCCGGCCACGCGAGCCATATGGCGCACTTTGTCTACGATTCTCTCCTGAATGGATGCCTCCGTCCAGACGGGCGTCAGCGAATCTGGGGGAGTGCACGTCACCAGACCGGCCCAACGATCGCTGTGAAAGCGAGCAGGAGGAAGGGGGCAAACCCTCCTGCTCTTTATTCACACGCCTATGCGGCCTCGGCAGCCTCTCTCTTCTGCGGCCTACGGAGCGCCTTCCAGCCGTCTATGACGAGAACGGCGGCTGCCACGATCAACACCACGGCGATAATGCCGACCAGGACAGCAGCAATGGCCGCCTGTGTCGTGAGGTCGGGAGTAGCTAGCTTCTTGAAGTTGGTGTAGGCCAGCCAGATCAGGGCAGCAATAGTGGTGATGATCATGAATGCCGAAGGGTAGAGTGCCCAGGTATGCTTCTTGCCCTCCGACACCAGCCACAGCGAGACCAGGAGCAGGGCCAGGCCGGCCATCAGTTGGTTGGCGGCGCCGAAAGCGGCCCAGATGGTTAGCCAGGGGATGACCCAGATGAAGAGCAGTGTCAAGAGCAGGGCCACGATGGTGCCCACGTGGACGTTCCGCATCACCGGCAGCGCATCGCCTACCAGTTCGGTGCTGGCCACACGCATAAAGCGCACTGCCAATTGCATGATGGTCAACGCCATGATGGTCAGGAATACCGAGCCGTAGGCCTTGCCGAATTCAAGCGGCACGCCAATGCGGTTCAGGAAATTGGCCAGCCCGCCCGAAAAGATCGCCGATGCCTTAGCCGCGCCGCCGGCATCCAGATACCCCTGGAAACCTCCATACGCGACGGTGGCGGTCAAGAAGGCGATAACGGCGAATGCCATCTCCATGAACATGGCGCCGCCGCCCACCGGCAATGCATCGGTCTCTTTCTCCAACTGGCGGGCCGTGCCGGAGGTGGAGACCAGGCTGTGCCAGCCGGAGATCGCCCCACAGGCGATAGTGACGAAGAGGATCGGCCACAGAGGCCCGCTGGCGGTGGTGAACTGGGTGAAGGCCGGGAAATCGCCCATCCCCGGGTGCCAGATGAGCATGCCGATCACACCACCCAGCATCCCCAGTGAGACGATCCAGAAGGAGACGTAGTTGATGGGCTGAGCGTAGGACCATATCGGCAGCACCGAGCCCAGGTAGCAGAAGGCGACCACCAGCAATGTCCCGATGACCTGAGCCTGCGTGTTGCCCAGGAACCAAGTGGGGGAGACCGTCTGGCCCTCTACCGTGCGGAGGCCGTAGATCGAGGAGAAGATGTCGGACATGAAGGACTGCGTGCCGACCCAGATGCCCACGAAGGTGAGTACCACGGTGACAACGGTGGTTAGGATAATATCCCTCTTCCACTTGTACGTCATCTGGCCGGCCAGGACGCCCATCAAGACCACGGCGATCATGCCGAAGGGCACCTTGGGATTAGTCATCAACAACTTGCCCACCGTGTTGCCGAAGGAGCCCATGATCAGCAACAGGTAGAAGTAGATAAAGATCATGAGGATGTTACGCGCGCGCGGCGAGATCAGTTTGTAACTCAGCGCGCCCATCGTATCCCCTTCACGGCGCACTCCCATCATCATAGACCCATAGTCTTGCACCCAGCCGATGAAGAATGTGCCCAGGATAATCCAGAGCAGTGCCGGCAGCCAGCCCCACTGGACGGCGACAATCGGGCCGAGGATGGGACCCAGCGCAGCAATGGACTTGAACTGGTAGCCAAAGAGCACGTTGCGGTTGGCCGGAGTAAAGTCCACCCCGTCCATGTACATCTTTGCCGGGGTTGCTTTGTTCGGATCGGGCCGGATGATGTTTCGATCAATGCGCCGTGCATACCAGCCATAGCCGACTGCAATGACCAGGGCTCCCAGGATCAATACGAGAACCGAATTCATCGTCATCCTCCTTATGAAGCGCTAGGACTTGTCCGAATTTCTGTCCAGACCCTGATTGGCTCTACCTCTCCTGCACCTCCTTTCTGCCCCCTTTGCGGACCGCGCAGCCAACGACATATGACGTGCGTCGCCCGTCCCGATCGCGCTCTAGAGCACGTTTCCAAAAGTTCTTAGGGTATGTCCCTAACCCGGACAAGCCGGAACCAAAAACCACGAAGGACACGAAGGATAC
>FWPU01005795.1_pt1 | contig 25992 bp, 20 predicted proteins | sample 2228361 | NCBI WGS metagenome assembly FWPU01 (sample SAMEA103939777, study PRJEB20133) | metagenome | reverse complement strand
CCGGCCCGCCAAGGGGGACCGAGATGACTCCTGATCCCGGAGGAGGAACCGAAAACAGGCCCTGCCTTACGGCCATCCAGGTCACCGTGCAGGCAAATGCGGGCGACCAGCCGCCTTTTCAGGAAGTCTCCACCTGCCGAGAGGTCCTCCCGGCAGGATCGCCCCGGTCAGACGAAAAAACCGTCCGATCCCTGCCCGAAAGGAGCCCCACGACATGATCCGGCGCATCGATCACGTGGCCATCGCCGTCAGCGATCTCGCTGCGGCCAAGTCGTTCTTCCTCGACGCCCTGGGCGGCCGGGAGCTTTTCTCCTGTCCCCATCCCTTTCAGGGTTACAGCTGGACGCTGATCGAGCTCGGTTCTTCTTGCTGCATCGAGCTGATCGCCTCCACCGACGAAAGGAGCTTCGTGCGCCGCTTTCTGGAAAAGCGGGGCGACGGGCCGCATCACGTAACCATCCAAGTCGATGATCTGCGCAGCGTGCATCAGAGACTTGCGGAAAAAGGAATCCCGACCTTCGACTACTCTGAGTCCTTGCCGGGCTGGAAGGAGTTTTTCATTCATCCCAGGAACGCTTTCGGCACGCTCATCCAGTTCGCAGAGTTCAACCCCCTCGAGTGGATCAACCCCGGCTACGTTCCGGCATGTTACAGGGAGTTCGCGCCGCCGGAAAAGCCCGTTTCGAACAATGCTCCCGTGGAGGTGAAACGCACGGAGTCTGCGGAAGGAAGAACCGTCGAGATCCAAAGGGGCGACCAGACCGTGCGCATCCCCGAGGCCATGATCCCCGAACTGGTGCGGGCCCTCCAGAGCGTCGTATCCCTAAAATGAAGGACTGACCCCTGTTCAGGACCCCGGTTCAGTTGCAGGAGGAGACGGGCTCGGGCAGATCCGGCCCCTGGATCCGCACCGCCCCAAAGGTCGATCCCTCCAGAGGGATCCGATCCGCGGGCGTGGGCAGAAGCTCGGCGTACCCCGAAGCGTATCCGCAGAATCCGTCGTTCGAAGTCGTCTTCCCGGTCAGCTTGAACTCCTTGAGGGGCAGCGGGATCGATTCGTCGATCACCGGATACGCAGGGCCGGGAACCTCCAGGCTGCCGAAGTCGGCGACAAAACTCCCGTCCGACTGGAACGGGATCCCGGCTATCGTCGCGGCCCTGCCGACCGGAGTTTTCGTGTCCTGCCTCAGCGGCTGCAGGGTCAGATCGACGATCCTGCCGCGCACCGCAAGATCGGCCGCAAAGAAGACCGGATTCCTCGGCCAGATGACGGGCGCAAGAGTCAGAAGATGGCGTCCGCTCACGTCATGCACCTGCGTTCCCGGAGGAAGCGGAGGAGGCTCGCACGGGCGCTTGGGGTCCGGGGGCCGGCACGCCTCCGGGGCCCTGGCAAGATCCACCTCGGCAAGCCAGATGTCGCTCGGCGAAAACTGGCCTTCGAGCCAGGCGAGTTCCTGGTCCACCGGACTGCTGTACCAGGAGAGCAGATACCGGCTGCCCGAGAGGGGCACAAGGGCCGTGTAGGCCGTGTCGCCGGCACTGGGCAATTCCTGGATCTCGCACACCTCGACCGGAGCAGCCGGATCCGTAAGATCTCCCCTGAGCTCGTATGCAGCCGTGCGTTTGAACGTGCAGGGCAGGTGCTTCCGGGCGAAGACGAAATTTCGAACCCGTGGGCCGTCCCTCCACACCAGCCAGGTAGGCCCGTCGATGCGCTGCTCGATCCTGCGGCCGCACTCCCAACGGAGGAAAGGCTCGCGGGACGTGCAGATCGCGGTCTGGCCGTCGTGCAGGAGGCCCTGGTTGTCCAGGCGGATCAGGGCCACGGCGATCTCGTTGTTGTCGCCGAAGAACTGCAGCTCGGTCTCGCTTGGCAGATCGTAGTAGTTGCTGAAAATGACGGCGTGCTTTCTCCAGTTCACGCCGTCCTCCGAGGCGAAGAGGCCCACGCTCGTGTCGCCGTCGTCGTAGCCCGTGGCATACAGCGTCTCCCGGGGCTCGCCCATGACCTCGTACGGACGTTTCGCGAAGCGCCAGAACCCCCAGTAGATCTCGATCCCGAAAATCCACCGGTCCTCGAAGGTCTTGACCGGCACCGTCCACGTGCGGCCGCCGTCTGCCGATTCGGAGCGCACGGTCCAGGCCTCGCCGAAAAGATCCCTGTAAGTGAAGCCCGGCACCCGGCTGATGCAGTACAGAAACAGTTTGTCCTCGAAAAAGACGAATTTCGGGTCCCGGATGTCGCGGTCGTCGTTCGGGTCGTCGGGATCGTTCGGCATGGCCACTTCGCTGAGGAACGTGAAGGATTTCCCCTCGTCGGTGGATTCGTAAATCTTGATCCGGGCCCGGGCCGAGCCGGTCTGGCCCTCCTCGCCTCCCCGGAAAGCGAGCAGGATCCGGTCGCCCAGCCGAATCATCTCGGTGTTTTCGTTGTGAAGCCCGTCGGAGAAGAAGATCCGCGCCTGGCTTACGAAACCGGCCTCTACCTGACCGGCGCCACCGTCTCCCCTGCCGTCCCCGCAGCCAGCCGCGGCCAGAAAGGCGGACAGCAGGACAACCCCATACCCCTTGCGCATGCCGTGAAACCTCCTCTGCAGTCTGCTATCCCTTGTCCGGAGCAGGCTTCCTCCTGCCCGGCAGGCGGGACCGAACGTACCATGCGCAGGCAGCCATGAGCAGAAGCACAACGACGACATCCACCTGGTGCGAGTACTCCTGCACAAGGGTCCAGTGCTCCCGCAGCTTCATGCCCAGAACAAGCAGGAAGGTGTTCCACAGAGTCGCGCCGACCCCCGTGGCGGCAACGAAAGAGAGCAAGGGCATTCGGCCCGTGCCCGCAGGAATGGAGATCAGATGCCGGACGACCGGGATGAACCGGCTCACGAAAAGGGTCGCAGCGCCTCTGCGGCGCATGAAAAAGGCTTCGGTCCATTCGAGGTCGTGCCGGTCGAGGAGCAGGTAGCGGCCCACCTTCAGCACAAAAGGCCTGCCCCCGTAGTAACCCATGCCATAGGACAAGAGGGATCCGACGAGAGACCCGGCGCTCGTCACAAGAACCGCCGCGCCCAGGTTCCATTTGCCGTCCGATACGAGAAACCCCACAAAGGGCATGACCGCCTCGCTCGGCACCGGAGCGATCATGCTCTCGAGGGCCATGAGAACGGCCGCGCCCACATATCCCGTGGCCTCGAGGAACCGAACCGCCAGGTTCGAAACCGTCTCGGTGATCATCCTGTCTTTTCCCGGGCTGGATGCGTTTTCGAGAACGAACCAAGAAGCAGGGACCCTGAAAATCTAATGGGCAGGCCGGTGACTGTCAAACGAAAAGGCCCCTGGCGCAGAATGGGAGCTCCCGCAGGCAAGAACCCGCGTGCCCGTTCTTCAGACGGGAAAGGGAAACAAAGGAAAGGTGGGCAGAACGGTGATAAGCCGGCGCCGAAACCAGCAGACAAACCCGGCCGGCCCTACCAGGACCGGCCTCTGCCCCCGCCGCCACCGCCCTTCCGGTCGCCCTGGCGGTCATCGGAGCGCGGCCGCGCCTCGTTGACTTTCAGGGCCCGGCCTTTCAGGTCCTTGCCGTTGAGGCCGTCAATGGCGGCCTGGGCTTCGGCTTTGGCCGGCATCTCGACGAAACCGAACCCTCTGGATTGACCGGTGTACCGGTCCTTGAGGATGCTGACCGAATTCACGCGCCCGAACTGCTCGAAGGCCTGGCGCAGTTCCTCTTCGGTCAGTTCATACGAGAGATTCCCTACGTAAATATTCATTTTCCTCCCCCCTTAACGGGAACGTTTGAGCCAGGCCCGATTTCCTGATTCGGCCCTCCTTGCACGAGCCGCCCCCCGGGCACGCGGACCCCGTGTGATCCTTGGCGAGTGGAGACAAAAAAACCGCCAAAACAAACCCCCTGTCTTGACGGTTCGAAGGAAAGCCTGCGATCTTTCAAATCGAACAGCCTGCAAGCGGCGGGTTCGGCCTTCTTTCTATCCGACCCGACCCGCGTTTGGCAACCGGAATCGCGCCCGCTGCGCTTGGGCACACCGGCACGTTCCGGCCGTCCCGAAGAGAACCAACGGCCCAGGCCGCGGAAGAGGATGCTTTCCAGCACCCTCCTCCGCTCCAAGGAGCTTCCGCACCTCGCCCGCAGCCAGTCCCTTTCGCCCCTGGGTCACAACGTACTCGACCCGGTCGCCTTCCGCAAGGGACTTGAACCCTTCCCCGACGATTGCCGAGTGGTGAACGAATATGTCTCCGTCCCCCGATTCACGGGAAATGAATCCATATCCTTTTTGGTCGTTGAACCATTTGACTGTTCCTGTTTCCTTCGCCATCTGCTAGGACCTCCTTCGTCCCTGGAAGCTTGCCCGAAACGCGTCAACCCATAGACGGCACAGGCGCGCTTCCCGTAAAAAAAACCGCTCAGACCTGGTAAGTCTGAGCGGTACCGTCAACCAACCGAAACACAGATTACTCAGTCATCAATTTCATTTTGCATTTTCCGTACACCTTTGTCAACAAAAAAATGCTCGACGAAGGCAGGCACCCGGCCGCCCGAACGGTTCCGTTGCATTTCCTGAGCTTCACGTGGTACACGTCTGGCCGTTCGAAGGGTCTTCGGTCATGCTGCGGAGCCCGAGGCGAGCCGAGGCGCCCTGAGACCCGCCGGCTCGACTCTCCCCGGGTCCTCACCGGAGGATAACAGAGATGCCCGCGCGCACGTCCACTCCGATCTCTTACGAAAAGAACAACATCCTCGAGTACGTCCTCGAAACGATTTCCCGCCACCCCGACCGAGAAGCCGTAGTTTCGGGAGACGGCAGGGTGCGCATGACCTTCCGGGATGTTGATGCCAGGGCCAACCGGCTTGCAAATGCGCTGCGGGCTCTGGGCGTGAACCCAGGAGACCGGGTGGCGCTGTTCCAGACGAACCGCTGGCAGTATGTGGAGCAGTATCTGGCGCTGCTCAAGATCGGAGCAGTCTGCGTCCCCATGAACTTCCGGCTCAAGGCCCCGGAGGCGCTCTACATCCTGAACGAGTCAGGCGCCGAGACTCTGCTGTTCGAAAAGAGGTACGAGGCGGTTTTCGAACCGACTCTGCCCTATCAACTCGCGGTGAAAAACCGGATTTGCACGGTGGGGCAACCGCCTCCGTGGGCTCTGGCGTACGAAGAACTCCTGGGCCGGTCGAGCCAGGATGCCCCGCCGATCCCGAACCTGGACCTGGACAGCATCCTGGCCATTTGCTTCACCAGCGGCACCACGGGCCTTCCCAAAGGGTCCATCAGCACCCACCGGAACGTCATGGTGAATTTCCACGACACTTTCGGCAGGGAGCTGCTTGCCCGCGACGCGGTGCATCCGCGGCTCGGACGCGTGGTGAGCGCTCTTACCGTGCCCGTGTATCATATCGCCGGGATCCTCATGATGTATGCGGGCCTGTGCATCGGAGCCACGACGGTGATCCCGGAAAGCTTCGTGCCCGCCGATTTCCTCGAGATCGTCCAGAGGGAACAGGTGACCCTCACCTATCTGGTCCCGGTCATGTTTTTCTTCCTTCTTCTCGACCCCAGGTTCAGGCAGTACGACCTGAGCAGCCTGAGAGTCGTCGCATACGGCGCCATGCCCATGGACCCGGATCTCCTGCAGAGAATCCTCAGGGAGTTCCCCCCGGGCATCCGCTACCTGGACGCCTTCGGCTGCACGGAATGCAACGCAACCAACATCGCCAAGCTGCCCGAGGATCACGACCTCACGGGGTCGCCGGAGGAGGTGGAGAAGAAGATTCGCAGGCTGAAAGGCATCGGCCGTCCCCTGACAGAGGGAATCGAGACGCGCATCGTGGACGCCGACGGGAACGAGGTTCCGCCCGGCGTGGTCGGTGAAATCGTCTCCCGGGGCGACAAGGTGACGCCGGGCTACTGGCGGAACCCCGAGAAAACGGCCAAGGCCTTCGACCGGGACGGATGGTTTCACACCGGAGACCTCGCCTGGCGGGACGAAGACGGCTATTACTATTTCGCGGACCGCGCAGGGGACATGATCAACCGGGGTGGGGAAAACATCTTCCCGATTGAAGTCGAGCGGGTCCTCATGCAGCACCCTGCGATTCTCGAGGCCGCCGTGTTCGGTGTGCCGGACCCGGCCTGGGGACAAAGGGTCGTGGCGGCCGTGGTGCTCAGGCCCGGAGAGTCGGCCTCTCAAGAGGATGTCATCCGCTTCTGCAAAGAGAGGCTCGCGAGCTACAAGGCCCCCTCCTCGGTCCGCTTTCTTCCGAGCCTGCCTCGGACCTTCGAGGGAGGCAAGGTGAAGCGCAACGTCCTCCGGGAAGAGTATGTTCGCTCGCAGGGGGCGGAACCGCGGTCCTAGAGCCCGGCAAGCCCCAGGGGTCACCCTCCGCAGGCGCAGCAGAGTATCCTGCAGGCTCTTACCCTTTGCAGGTAAGCCCGCCGTCCACGGGCAGAAGCACGCCCGTGATGTACTTCGCCTCATCCGATGCGAGAAACAGCGCCGCGTACGCCACGTCCCAGGCCTCTCCCATGTGTCCCATCGGAACCGCGGCGTCCCGGAGCCGGATGAGCTCCTGCTTGTCCATCCCCAGGGCGGCCGAGATCGTCTCGATCGCCATGGGCGTATGGATGAGGCCGGGCAAAATGGCGTTGCAGCGGATTCCCTGATGCGCATACTGCATCGCGATGGAGCGGGTGAGCGCGTTCACCCCTCCCTTGGAGGCGCTGTAGGCGAGCATCGGATAGGGTGGGAACCGGATGGCCCCGATGGAGGAGATGTTGACGATCACCCCTCCCCCCTGCTTCACCATGTAGGGAATCACGTACTTGCAGGCCAGATACATCCCTTTGAGGTTCGTGTCGAGAACCCTGTCCCAGTCTTCTTCGGCCAGTTCCACCGGGCCTCCGCCCACGCCGATGCCCACGTTGTTGTGCAGGATGTCGATGCGGCCGTACGCCCCGACGCACGCCTCGGCCATACGCCTGCAGTCCTCGGCGCAAGTCACATCGGCCTCGAAAGCAAAGGAGCGACCACCCTCGGCCTCGATCATGCTTCGCGTCTCTTCTGCCGACTCCAGGCGCCTGTCCACGAGCATGACGGAGGCGCCTTCCCGGGCGAAGAGGATCGCCGTGGCGCGGCCGTTGCCCATCTTGTCGCCGGGCGTGGATCCCGCTCCGACCACGATGGCCGTTTTCCCCATGAGTCTCGCGGCTGCCATTCCGGTGCCCCCCCTTTTTTTTGCAACAAAAGGCTGGTCTCGACCCGCAGGCACCATAGTATAATGTGCGGCATTCTGGCAAGCGCGGGCCGGGACACCGGAGAGGGTGTTCGATCCTCCGGAGGACCGGAGATTCCGCGTGGGAGAGCGGGCAAGGCGGGGGTTCGGAAAGGAGCGGCCATGGAGCCTGAAAAGAACTATCACATGACGCCCGACGCCTTCCGGCGGTACGGCCGGGCCGTCGTGGACTGGATCGCAGACTACTACGAAAACATCGAATCTTTTCCGGTCCTGGCACGCGTGAGGCCCGGTCAGATCCGGGCCAGCCTGCCCCAGCACCCGCCGGAAAAGGGGGAGCCCTTCGAAAAGCTCCTCGAGGATGTCACGAGTCTGATTCTGCCGGGCATCACCCACTGGCAGTCTCCCAACTTCTTCGCCTTCTTTCCGGCAAACACCTCCGGTCCCTCCATCCTGGCCGAAATGCTTTCAGCCGGACTCGGCGTCCAGGGGATGCTCTGGACCACGAGCCCGGCCTGCACCGAGCTGGAAACCCACGTGCTCGACTGGCTGGTGGAAATGCTCGGACTCCCCGAGAAGTTCTCCTCCGCAGGGCCGGGCGGAGGGGTGATCCAGGACAGTGCGAGCAGCGCGGCCCTGTGCGCCCTCGTGGCGGCGCGGGAGCGGGCCACGGGCCAGGCCGCGAACGAGGAGGGGTGCCCGGCCGGCCTCGTCGCCTATGCCTCCAACCAGGCCCATTCGTCGATCGAGAAAGCCGTCGGCATCGCCGGAGTCGGCAGGAAGAACCTGCGCCTGATCGACGTGGACGACCGGTTCGCCATGCGGCCCGACCTGCTCCGGGATCAGATCCGAAGAGACCGGCAGGCAGGCCGGATCCCGTTTTTTGTTGCGGCCACGGTCGGCACGACGAGCTCGAACGGCCTGGACCCCCTTGCAGCAATCGGTCAGATCTCGCGCGAAAACGGCCTCTGGCTCCACGTGGACGCCGCCATGGCGGGCACCGCCGCCCTCTGCCCGGAGTATCGCCACCTTCACGAGGGGCTGGAGCTGGCAGACAGCTATTGCTTCAACCCCCACAAATGGATGTTTACGAACTTCGACTGCGACTGCTTTTACGTGGCCGACCGGGCGGCCCTCATCCGGGCCCTGAGCATCCTGCCCGAGTATCTGCGCAACCAGGCGACCGAGTCCGGGGCGGTCATCGATTACCGGGACTGGCAGGTGCCCCTGGGCCGCCGTTTCCGGGCCCTCAAGCTGTGGTTCGTCATCCGTCACTATGGCGTCGAAGGACTCAGGCATCTCGTCAGGCGCCACATTGAATGGGCCAAACGGTTCGCCGAATGGGTGCGGAGCGAGCCCTCCTTCGAGCTCGCCGTCGAGCCTCCGCTCAACCTGGTCTGCTTCCGTCACAGGGCCGGGGACGGATTCAACCAGGAACTGCTCGAACGGCTAAACCGGAGCGGCGCCCTGTACCTTACCCACACCCGCCTCCACGATCGGTTTACCCTGCGCCTGTGCGTGGGCCAGACCGCAACCACCTTTTCCCACGTGGAAAAGGCCTGGGAACGGATCCGGCGGACCGCAAGGGAACTGGAGGCTCGCGGGAAGGATGCAGGGCCGCTCTCGGAAGTCCATGACCCGAACCGCGAATCCGGCCGTTAGATCAGAACGTCATGGAACCTCTGCCCCTTTTCTTGCCGCAGGCCTGGCTTCGCAGCGCCCTGCTGCAGACCGCGCTTGCATCGAGCGCTCTGCGCGCAAAGGGCAGAAACCCGATGCTGGAGGCTGCGACCAAGGTCGTCGTCGATGCAGGCCGGGGCGTCCGTCTTCTGGGGTTTCACTCGCCCCAGCCCGCGGGAAAGATGCGCCGCGGCCTTGTCATCCTCCTGCACGGCTGGGAAGGAAGCGCGGACTCCCCGTACATTCTCGCCACGGGCAGGCGTCTCTATGCCGAGGGGTTCGACGTGTTCCGCCTGAATTTTCGCGACCACGGAGAGAGCCACCACCTGAACGAGGGCCTTTTCTACGCCACGCTGCTCGACGAGGTCTTCTCCGCCGTGTGCCGCGTTTCCCGTCTGGCCGGCGGCCTGCCGGTCTTCCTGGCCGGGTTCTCGCTTGGAGGCAACTTCGCCCTGCGCATCGCCAGGAGATGCGCCCGGGAGCCGATCGAAGGACTTCGCCATGTGGCCGCGGTAAGCCCTGTCCTCCATCCCGAAAAGGTTACCGACAGGATCGACAGGCACCCTCTGCTCCGCAGATACTTCATCCGGAAATGGCGGCGGTCTCTGACTGTGAAGCAGGAGCTCTTTCCGGATCGATACGATTTTCGGGAGATCCTTCGGCTTCCCACCCTGCGCCTGATGACGGAACGTCTTCTGGCTCGCTACAGCCCCTATGGGAGCTGCCGCGCCTATTTTCTGGAATACACGCTTCTCGGAGACGCCCTCCGGCCCGTCGAGACTCCCACCACCGTGGTCACGGCCCGGGACGACCCCATCATTCCGTTCGAGGATTTCCAGAGACTCGATACCGGACCTGCCGTGCGCCTGCTCATCCACAGGCACGGCGGCCATAACGGTTTCCTGGAAACCTTTCGCTCAAGCTGGTGCGAGCACGCCCTGGCCTCGCTGTTCCGATGCGCCGGACAGACGAGTTGATTTCCCGGGCCCCGGGCGGATAGAGTGGCTCCGTTCAGGCCGGCGGGCCCGCCCTCAGATGGACCGCGAACGTACGGAGCGCATCCATGGAGCGTGAGAATGTCGAGGTCTTCACGGTCGGCTTCTTGAGAACCCATCTCAAGGTGATGGCAGGGCTGGATCTTTCTGCGGAGGCAGAGCAGATGAGCGACCTTCTCGCAGCGATTGTCGCGGCGATGAACACGCTCGACTCCACGGACTTCCAGGACGCTTCGCCGGCGCCGGTCTTCCGGCCCATGCAGGAGGAACGCCGATGAGCGACGAACTTGCGGGCATGACCCTTTGCGAGCTGGCGCCCCGGATCCGGGCTCGAAAAGTTTCGCCCGTAGAGGTCACCCGGGCCGTGCTCGACCGGATCGAGAGGTTCGATCCGGTCCTCAACGCGTACATCGCGGTCGACGCCGAGGGAGCCCTCAAGGCGGCCCGGACGGCCCAGCGCCGGATTGCGGCCGGGAAGTACATGGGGCCTCTGCACGGGATTCCGGTCTCGCTGAAAGATCTGTTCGACGCAAAGGGCATGAGGACAACGGCCGGCTCCAAGATCATGGCCGATCGGATCGCGGACCGGGACGCGCCTTCGGTTGCCCGGCTGCGCGCCGCGGGTGCCGTGATCTTGGGCAAGACGAATCTGCACGAGTTCGCCTTCGGAAGCACCACGCAGAATCCCCACTACGGGGGCACGCGCAATCCCTACGATCTCTCCCGCATTCCGGGAGGATCGAGCGGCGGCTCGGCGGCGGCCGTGGCGGCCGATCTTTGCATTGCCTCGACCGGAACCGACACCGGCGGAAGCATCCGCACGCCTTCGGCCTTGTGCGGCACCGTGGGGCTCAAGCCCACCTATGGCCGGGTGAGCCTGCGCGGCATCGTGCCCCTGGCCTGGTCCCTGGACCATGCGGGGCCGATCGCCAAATGCGTCCGGGATGCTGCCCTCTTGCTCGCCGCCCTGGCTGGACACGATCCCCTGGACCCCACGAGCGCCGACGCAAGGGTTCCATCTTTTGCCCGCTCTCTCGAAAGGGGCGTCAAGGGCCTCAGGATCGGAGTGGATCCGGTCTTCTGCTTCAGCGGCCTGGACGAGGAGATCGCCGGGGCCGTGCGAAGCGCCCTCAAGCTCCTCGAGAAGAGAGGCGCCCGGGTCGTAGAGGTCAGGATCCCGAGCATCGAACTTGCTGTGATCGCCGAGTCGGTGATCATCACGACCGAAGCGGCCTCCTTCCACGAGACCCTTCTGCGGAGCCGGGCCGGAGACTACGGCTCCGACGTCCGCGCTCTTCTCGAGGGAGGCGCTGCCTTCAGCGCTGTCCACTATCTCAAGGCGCAGCGGCTGCGGCGGGTCTTGCAGGAGGAGTTCGCCCGGGCGTTCGAAAGAATGGATCTCTTCGCCTTGCCGGCCGCTCCCGTGACCGCCCCCCGCATCGGCGAGGGTTCTGTTTCCGTCGCCGGAACGGTTTCCGACCTGGAGACCGCCTTCCTCAGGTTCGCCTGCCCGGGGAACCTCACGGGCCTTCCGGCGATCTCCGTCCCTTGCGGTCTGGATCGACAAGGCCTGCCCATGGGGCTCCAGCTGATCGGCAGAGCCTTCGACGAGGCCACGGTGCTGCGGGCAGCCTGGACGTACGAGAACCTACGGGGCCCCCTGCCCAAGCCCGCTCTGTCCGGCCGATCCTGACGGGCCGGCAGGGGAATCGTCGCCCTCTCCGAGCCCTGAAGCAGAAGGAAACGCTTCGATCCTTTCCAGCTCCGCCCTGCCGATCCCCAGGGCAGCGGCATACGGGTTCGCTCTCAGAAGGTAGAAGGGACGGTCCGGGAAGTGCAGCATGAGCCGCCGGTCCTCCGCAATCCCCAAAGAGTGCGCAAAAAGCAGAGGCCGCTCGTAGTCGGCGTCGTTGTGAATGAGGTAGAAGGGCAGATCCCGAGCAAGCTTCTCCTGCCTGTCGCGGATCCTCTCATCGGCGTGAGCATAGAAATCGGGGTGCAGGCCCAGCAGGATGACCGCCTTGCGGATTCCCCGCTCCGCCAGAAGACGGTCCCCATCCTGCAGGCCACGCGCCACCAAACCGAGGCCGAACGATAGGAACACGCAGAAAGCCACGTTGAAAAGCGCCGAGATCCCCAGCCAGCCGCGCAGGGCGCCAAAAATCCAGGAGCCTCGGCTTCCTTCCGGCCGTCCGCCGAGCCCTCCGAACATCATCGCCAGACCTCTCGCCACCAGGAGAGCCAGCGCGCCGAAGGCAGGAAAGTAATACCGCGGCCCGTACTGCCATCCTCCGGGCGGCACGTACGGCACGTAGACGAGCGAAAGGCAGATCGCCCCGGCCAGGAGAACCCGGTCCCAGCGATTCCCGTTGACGACCACGGGAATCAGGGCCAGAAGAGCCAGAGGGAACAGCCACAGGTTGAGGCTCCCCCAGCGTTGGACCATGATGCCGAGCCCCGCCCGAAGGGAATGGTCAGGACCGAACCCGTAGAGACGATGGGGATCCTGTCGGCCCTCCAGAACGTACAGATAGCGAGCGTGCTCGATGTAGAGCTTGTGGGGCGACAGAAAAGGGTCTCCAGTCAGAGCCCCCTGATAGGCCACGGCGCCGGCCAAAGCCACGAAAAGCGGAAGCACAAAGAGAACGAGATTCCGCCGGGCGTCCCGTTTCCCCGTCACGGCGTCCCACAAGAGCCACAGTCCGAAGGGTAGACCGAAGAACAGATCGAAATATCGCGTCAGGAAACCAGCTCCCAGCGACGCCCCGCTGACCAGGTAGGCCCAGGCGTGCCCCTGTTTCCGGGCGACTGCAAAGGCCCATGCCGCCAGCAAGATCCAAAAAAGGCCCGCCAGATGCGCATAGTACGTGGCCGAGTGAAACAGGAAGGAAGGGGAAAGCAGCAAGACGAGGACCGCCCCTTTGGCCACGGACGCGCCATAAAGACTCCGACCGAGAAAGAAAACCATCGCCAGGCAGAAGCCGGCAAGCACGGCAGGCACCCATTCCTCGTGTCCGCAGAGAACGCCCGGGGCCAGCAGGAAAGACCAGCCGGGCTGAAAGATGGAGAACACGCGCCCTTCGTGGAAAGCCAGATAGGGTTCCTCGAAGAACTCGGGGACTGGAGGTGCCTGCGTCCAGAGGTTTCCTCGAGCGAAGATTCTCGCCTGGTTGACGTACGTCCGTTCGTCGGGCGTGATCTTGCATCCGTCGAGAACGGCCTGGTTGAGGAAAAGGGCAGCGCCGAAACCGATCCCAACGGCCGCAGCCAGAAAAAGGCGATCCGCGGCGGGGCTGGAATGGGTCAAGATCCGTCTCCGTTCGATCCAGGAAAGGAGGGGGGGAAGCGCGAGCGACCCGAAGGCGAAAAGAAAGAACACGGCCCGCACAGGTCCCGCCGCCTGCGACAGCAGAGCGTGCGTGGCCGCCTTGAGCGGCTCGGGATCCGAGGGATGACGCAGGGACGATTCCATCCGGTCGAAAGTCCGACCGGTCGAGACCGCCGCAACGATGAAGAGGCCGCACAAAGCGATCCGCAATCTCAGGCTCAAGGTTCGCATCGGCCTCCCTTTTCAGGATCGCTCTCTCCTTCCCGGTTCCTTGGAACGCCGAGGTCTATAGCAGACCGCTTTTCCGCGTGTCAAGAAATCCAGGAAAACACCATCGGCTGTGGTTCCACTGCGCACTACTGCACGTCCACCCCTTCCCAGTTCACCTGCTGAATTGACAGCTGAAAAAACCACCCTCTATACTTTGCTCCATGCCATTCCTTGACCGCCTCTCCCGACCGCCGGCGGAATCCTCCGGATCCCTGGCTTTTTCTGCCTGGTCCGCTTCGGGCGCCGTCTTTGTCCTCCTCACCCTGGCCGTCTTGACCCGGGAGCGGGCTCTGTGGCTCAAAGTGCGGGCCGGCGTGCCCGAGTTCCCGGATCACCTTCTCTTCCAGGGCCTGGGCTGGGCCCGAACGACCTGCCTCGCCTTCGGCCTCTGTCTTCTCCTGGCAGCCTGGCTCTGGCGGCCGACCCTTCGGTGGCTGGGGGGCCAGCCCCTCCCGGACCTCCCAGCCAGGGGAACAAAGGTGGCGATCCTTCTTGCCGGCTTCTTTCTGGCCTACGGGTTCGCCGAAATCTTTGCTTTCCAGAAGTTCCCGCTCACCCCGGACGAGTTCGCTTATCTTTTCCAGGCCAAGATCATCGCCTCGGGCAGGATCGCCGTGCCGGCCCATCCCCTGCAGAAGTTCTTCACGTCGGCCTTTGTGTCCGAGTCCCGCGGCGAACTCTTTTCCATCATGCCTCTCGGTTGGTCTTTCTTTCTCGCCCCCTGGACCTGGGTCCGCATCCCCTGGCTGGTCAATCCCCTTCTGACCGCCCTGAGCGGCTGGCTTCTCTTCCGGCTCGGGTGCGAGCTTTTCGACAGGCGCACCGGCCTGGCAGCGGCCCTGCTCTTCCTCGCTTCCCCTTATGCGGTCTACATGGGAGGAACATTGTTCGCTCACCCCTTGTCTCTTCTCCTCGTTCTGTCCTGCACGCTGGCTCTGGTGCGGGTCCAACGGTCCGAAGCACTCCGCCCCCGGTTCTGGATCTGCCTGGGCCTTGCAGTCGCCGCCGTTCCGATCGTGCATCATTTTGATCTGTTCGTCCTGGCGCCCTTTCTCGGCCTGCTGGTCAAGCCGCTCTTTCGCGGCAAGGCTCCGACCCGCCGCGGGATCCTCCTTGCCGCCGGGATCTCTCTGCTGTCCTTCGCGGTCTTCACGGGTTGGCACAACCACCGGCTTACGGGCAGCCCGCTGCGGATGCCCCACGAAGTCTACCAGGGACAGGAGAACTTCCTGGGCGAAATTCCGCCCGAGGGCGCCGGCACCATGGTCGGTATTTCCTCGCCCGAGGAGTTCGGCTTCCGCCTCCGGCGTGTCGCCGGACAATGGTTCCAGCTCAATCTTGTGATGTTCCCCTTCGCTCCGCTGTGGGTTCTTGTTCCGCTCTTCCTCAGGGGACGCAGCAGGTGGGACGTCCTTCTGGCTGCGGCCTTCCTCGGTCTCTGCGCGGCCTATCTTTTCTACCGGTGCCGCGGAGGCATCCAGTTCGGGCCGCGCTACTATTACCCGGCCGCCGGATTCCTCTGCCTCCTCGCGGCAAGGGGGTTCTGCCTGTTCGCCGGCCGACCCCGGAACGGATGGCCGAGGAAATGGCCCGCGGTCGTCTTTTTGCTGGCTTTGGGGTATGAGCTGTCCGTGTCCGCGGGCACCCTCCGCATGGTCCGGGACGTGACCGACTATGCAGCCAGGATTGAAGACGTGGGAGGGTGGTTCGAAAAGAGGGGCGTCCGGAACAGTGTCATCTTCCTGACGCCTTCTCCGGAGGACGTCAACACGGATGCGATCAAGATCTATCTCCGCGTGCGGAACGAGCCGGATTTTTCCGACACGAACCTCACGGCTTCGGACCGGGGCCCGGAGAACATCGAACTGATGGATTTCTATCCGAACCGGCGGTTCTTCCTCTACGAAATCGACATGAACCGCCTCGTCCGGGGAGAGGAGATGCGCTGGTCGGAACTCACCAGGGAAGCGTACGAGCAGAGACCGTAAGGCCGGCGGAATTCACCCGACCCCACTCAGATGCCTCTGCTGCAGCGGACGCGGGCCTCATCCTGCCGATCCGAGAAACTGGCGGACCATGAGTGCAAGCCAGACCACGCCGAAGACAACTCGCAACTTCATCCAGTAGGTTTCCATTCTCTGGTCGGGCCGGAACAGGATCGGCAGAAGCAGCAGAAACCCCATCTTGAACCGCAGGACAAACACCGTGTACAAGGCCGCCGCCACGAGCAGAGCCCTGAGAAGCAAGAAGGCGTTCGGAATTCCGATCACGATCGGTGTCGTTCGAAGCTGGAACTTCTTGTCGAACTCGTAGTCCTTGACGCACTGCACGATCTCGAAGCACGCCGTAAACAGGCCGATCAGAAGGATCAGCCGAACCCCCTGGGCCGAAAAGTCCGGGATGGCCGCCCAGGCCATGGCCACCCCCCAGATGAAACAGCCGAACACATCCAGGAACGGCATATTCTTGAAGTAGTCCGTGTAAAGGAAGATCACCCACAGAGCCAAAATCACGCCGAAACAAACGCTGCGGCTGTAGAAAAGGGTGCTCAGAATGAGGGCCGCGCTCAGGCAGACGATCAGGGCAAAGGCCGTTTTCCTGTGCCGCTGGATGTAGAGGGCCTTTGTCTTGTCTTTGTTGTCCGCGGCGAGGTCGATCTCGACGTCGATGAAGTCATTGATGAAATAGACCAGGGTGTTGAGGACGAAGGTCACAAGCATCCGTGCCGCGAAGTCCGCGAAGGGGAAGTGAAAAGCGGCCAGAAGAAGAAAATTCGTAACGAGAGAGTTCGCCTCCATTCTCTTGAGGCGATCCACGATCGCATCGCGCAGGAGCTTGTACACGACCGCGGGCAGGCTTTCGGCCGGGCTTTCTGCAGAAGATCCGGTTCGGCTCACGGAACGCCCTTCTTTTCCCAGTGGCTGGCATCCAGGTCCGCAAAAACGTCGCGAAGTATAGAGTTCCACGGCAGGAAGTGTCAAATGATCGTCGTCTGCCGTTGCAGCTTCGCTGCGCCGGGCGTAGACTGAGAGTCTCCGCCGACAGAGAAGAGCCGAGAGCATGAACCGAATCGATCTTCATCGGCTGAGCCGGATCGATCGAATCGGGACCTCGGGGTTTGGAACGGGCCGAATCCATTTTCCCGGCCGGAGCCTGCGTGCATCGCCGGCCTGAAGGCATCCTCCCGCCTCTGCCCGGAGAACCGGACGACCGGCATATTGTTCGAAACGTTTTTGAAGGAGGACCGTGATGGACGTATGTTTCGAAGGAATTTTTCCCGTCCTGCCCACGCCCCTCAAGGAGGACGAGAGCCTCGACCTGGACGGGCTCAGGCATCTGGCGGACTACTACGTTCAGGCCGGGATGCACGGCCTTGTGGTTCTGGGCAGCGGCGGTGAGTATCCCTACTTCACCCTGGAGGAAAAAATCTCTGTCGCCCGGGCGGCCGCCGATGCCTGCCGCGGACGCATCCCGCTCGTCGTCGGGGCCGGGTTCCCGAGTCTGCGGGAGCTGCTCGCCTTTCTGGATGCCTGCGGCGGTCTGCGGATCGACGGATTCATGGTGGCCCTGCCCACGTACTACGCCGTCCCCTTTCCCGAGGTTTACGGATGCTTTCGCGAGCTTTCCAAGGTCTCTCCGAGACCCGTGCTGTACTACCACTTTCCCCAGGTCACGGGTCTGTTCCTGTCGGCTTCACAGCTCGGCCGGATCTTCGCCCTTGACAAAATCGTCGGCGTCAAAGAAAGCTCGGTCTGCCTGAGGGAGATCCGGGCGCATATCCGGGCGGCCGGCGGGAAACCCTTTTCCGTTCTGGCCGGCACATGCTTTTTCCTTGCCCGGCTGATCGCAGAAGGCGGACACGGGGCCATCTGTCCTCTGCCCACCGTGGCCCCGAAGCTCGTCCTGGACTGCTACCGGGCGGCCACAAGCCGCCAGAGCGCCGAGGCGAGCCGGCTGCAGCAAAGGATCCTCGACCTCGTCCCCCTGATGAACAGCCTTGCCCTCCCCGCCATGCTCCAGAAGGCTTCCCTGGCTCTTCTTGCGCGCATGCCCAGACCGACCCGGTTCGCGGGCATCCAGTCCAGACACGCGGTCTTCAAGGAGGCCCTGCGGCAGCTCGGGCATCCGATCACGGCCCGGGTGCGCACGCCCCTGCCCCAGATCACGGAACGGCAGAAGCAAGCCGTCCGATCCTTGATCGAGACCAATCCGGATCTCCGGAGCGCCCGGATTTCCTGAATCGCCCTCCGGAAGGCGCCCGGAAGAACCTCCTGGAAAAAATCCTTGACAAGGCCAATGGGCTTTCGTATGTTGCAAGCGAAATGTGCAACCTTTCACTTGTCGTAAGGAGGCGGCGCTGCGCCCGTCTCGGAGCCATCACCGTCCCGGCAGACCCCGCGAGGAAAGACCGACATGAAGCAAGCGACCTACGACGCGATCGTGATCGGCGGAGGCCACAACGGCCTCACGCTGGCCGCCTACCTGCAGCGGGCGGGCATGCAGGTGGCCGTCTTCGAACGCAGGCACGAGGAAGGCAGCGCGGTCTTCACTTCCGAGTGCACGGCTCCGGGCTTCCTGCACAATCTCCACGCCCAGTACATGGAATTCATGGAGTGGATGCCCTTCTATCAGGACTTCGGTCTGCAGGAACTCGGAAGCCGGCTTCTCTATCCCGAGGCGCAGGCGGGCATCGCCTTCTCCGACGGCCGTCCCCCGATCGTCCTGTACAACACGGAGAATCTGGAGCGGACACGCCGGTCCATCTCCACCTACTCCAAACACGATGCCGACACGTTCGTGGAGCTTCGGCAGAAAGCCCTGGACGGAGAAGACGCCTTCTGCCAGTTCTATTACAACCCGCCGGTCTTCCCGGACGAGGAAGACCCGGATCCCATGAACACCATGGGAATCGCCTTCATGGAGATCCTCGGCCTGCCTCCCCATTACGCCAAAGGGTCTCCGAAGAACCTGATCGATTCCCTGTTCGAGACGCCCGAGCTGCGGGCCCTGCTGTACCGGATGAGCGTGGAATGGGCGGCCCCTCTCGACATGATGGACATGGGAGCGGTGGCCGTCATGGCCCTGTTTTTCATCAGCCTCAACTGGAGGCTGGCCGTGGGCGGCACCCATTCCCTGGCCCATGCCATGGTCATGGCCTGCGTGCGCGAGGGGGTCCACTTTTTCGAGAGCAGCGAGGTCAAGCGCATCCTCGTCGAGAACGGAAAAGCCGTGGGGGTCCGACTGGCCGACGGCTCCGAGGTGCGCGCCCGCAGGCTGGTCGCCTCCAACGCCGACCTCAAGCAGACCCTGCTCACCCTTGTCGGAAGCGAGCACCTGAGCCCTTTGTGGGTCAAGCGCGTCCAGGACTTCAAGGTCGGCCCCTCCTGCGTGCTGGCCTCCACGGGCCTGGCTCTTCACGAGGCCCCGGTCTACAAGAGCGCCCGCCAGAATCCGGATATCAACAAGACCTTCTACACCGTCGTCGGCTTCGACACCCCCGAGGAAGTGTTCGAATACTGCATGGAAGCCGAGTACGGCAAGATCCCCCGCATTCCGGGAGCGGGCATCTGGGTGAACAGCCTTTGGGACCCCACCTATGCGCCTCCGGGCAAGCACAGCCTGAGCGGATGGTTCTTTTTCCCCAAGGCCAGCACCCACAGCCGCGAGCAATGGGAGGAAGTCCGTTCCACCTACAACGACCGGTTCATCAAGCGGTTCAGCCGCTGGGCGCCGAACATGACCCGGGCCAACGTCATTGCCGACTGTTTCTATACCCCCCTGGACCAGCAGGACGAGATGCGCCTCATGGAGGGGGATTTCTGCAACGGCGCGATCCGGCCCGACCAGATGGGATACAACCGGCCGTTTCGCGAGGCGGCCCAGTACCGAACAGAGATCGAGAACCTCTATCTCTGCGGCCCCTGCATGCATCCCGGCGGAGGCGTGAGCTGCGGGCCCGGCTACTGCGCCTTCAAGATCACCGCCGGGGATTTCGGCCTGGACAACTTCTGGGAAAGGCTGGACAGGGGATACTAAAGAAGAAAGGAACAGAACGAGCCATGAGCCGCAAGATGCTGGCATGCGTTCGCAAGGAAGCGGGAACCCTCGTCCTGGAGGAACGAGACGTGCCGGGCCTTCAGCAGGACACGGACGCGATCCTCAAGGTCAGGCTCTGCACGATCTGCGGCACGGACCTCCACCTGGCCGAGCTGCCGCTCCCGGACGTCGTCATGGGACACGAAGCAGTCGGCGAGATCGTGGATCTGGGGGACCGGGTGGAAGGCTTTCGAGTTGGCGACCGCGTTGTCTTCTCCTGCATGCTTTCGTGCGGCCGGTGCGAAAGCTGCCAGCAGGGAGACCCGAGTGCCTGCCTCGATCCTGAGGCGCGCCTGCAGCACGGCGTGGCTCTCCACGGATGCCAGGCCGAGTATGTTCGGGTCCCGTTCGCGCCCCACAACATCTCGAAAGTTCCCCCAGATCTCACGGACGAGCAGGCCATCCTGGCCGGCGACATCTTTTCCACTGCCGTGGGCGTCCTCGAACGGGCCTGTCTGAGGGCCGGCGACTCCGTCGCCATCTTTGCCCAGGGACCTGTCGGGCTGTGCGTGACGGCAGCCGCTCGGGCGCTCGGCGCCGGACGGATCGTGGCCGTGGAGCCAAGCGCCTTCCGACGGGACGTCTCGAAGAAGATGGGGGCCAACCTTGTCTTGGACCCCGGAGACGGCGATGTGGTTTCCCGGATCCTGGACCTCACGGACGGGTTCGGCGTCCACATTGCGGTGGAGGCCGTCGGCAAGGAGGCGACCCTCCGGGCAGCCTTTGGCGCGGCCCGGATCGGCGGAACGATCTCCAGTCTCGGCGTCTACGGCCTCGAAACTACGGATCTCCCGATTCCTGTAACCCACGGGAGCCTGACGCCCGACGCCTTTTACCACCGCCGGTTCGTCACGACCCTTTGCCCCTCGGGCCGGTACAGGCTGAGGCGCCTTCTGGACCTCATGCAGTACGGCCGTCTCGATTTCTCCCCTCTCTGGACCCACAGCCTTCCCCTGGAACGAATCCTGGAGGGCTACCAAATGGCCCGGGATCCGGAGAGCCATTCCCTCAAAATCGCCGTAAGACCGGCTCCCTGACGAAACCGTTCTTGCAGGGGAGGACCCGCGATGTCGGAATTCTGGAAAGACGCTGAAGAGGTCTCCAAGGCCGTGATCGGCATGTTCGATCGGGCTTATTCGGATCCTGAACTCCGCGCCAAGGCCGAAGGGCTCAACAATCTTCTCATGTACGAGTACCACGATCCCGAGGTGCGGATCTGGCTCGACACGCGGGGGGGAACCCTCCGGTACGGATCGGGGGACCCGCCCGGGCAGCCGGACGTGGTCATGGCCCTGAGCGCGGACGACGCCCACAGAACATGGTCCAACAAGTTCAACGTCATGCTCGCCATCACGCGCAAGAAGATCCGGATCACCGGAAACGCAGCAAAGATCCTCAAGCTCGCCCCTCTGCTCAGGAGGTTCACAGAAGCCTACAACGAAGTGCTCAGGGAGATGGGCAAGGAATCGATCATCTTGCGATGAATCCGCCGCGCCCCTTCCGAAATCTTTTCCGTCACAGGCACGGCTTGGTCGCGGTGCCGGAGGCAGCAGGAGGGCCGGAATGGGAAAAACGAGGATTCCGAAAGCGTGCGACCTTCTCGTCGCGGGCTCGGGAGGCGCGGGACTTGTGGCAGCCCTGACCGCGAAGGTGGCGGCCCCGAAGGCTTCGGTGTGGGTCGTCGAGCAGTCCGACACTGTCGGCGGTGCAACAGCCTACAGTGGAGGCGTCTGCTGGCTTCCCGGCCACCGGTTCAGACAGGACCTGTTCCAAGACACGGAGGCGGCCAGAAGATATCTCGCGAGCGCCTTCCCCGAAATTCACGAGCCGTCCTTGGAGGGATTCCTTTCCGACGCACCCCGGCTGCTTGACTTTCTGTTGTCCCAGGGCGTCCAGATGGAGGAGATTGCGGAGTATCCGGACTACTATCAGGATCTCCCGGGCGCCTCTTGTGGAAGGTCTGTCTCCCCCCTGCCTTATACAGGTCCGCGTAGAGTGCGATCCATGGTCCGGCAGGTGCCCGTCTTTTTCCCGCCCTTCACGGTCCGGGAGGCCGTGGAGTGGGGGCCGCACCGGATCGGACACTGGGACAAGACCCTTCTGGCCAAGCGCAAGATTGCGGGTCACCTGACCATGGGGAGGGCCTTTGTCGGGTTCCTTCTGGAGGCCTGCCTCCGGAGCGGGGTTCAGGTTGCTCTGCAGAGCAAGACCGAGGAGCTCGTCCTGTCAGGCGCCCGCGTCTCGGGAGCCGTCGTGAACGGAAGGGAAGTCCGCTGCCCAAGGGTGGTCCTTTCCTGCGGGGGGTTCTCCCATCGGCAGGATCTGCTCCGTGCGACCGCGGCGGTTCGGCCGGTTTTGAGCGTGGCTCCGGAAGCATGCGACGACGGGGGAGGACTGGCTCTCGCTCTCAAAGCCGGTCTTCAGATCGGCAACCCTTACTGCTGGTGGGTTCCGATCATGAAACTGTATGGAGAGGACGAGCCGAAGCCGGGCCCGGACTTGTGGGCCTATCATCCCACCCTGTACGACCGTGCATGGCCCGGAGGCATCATGGTCCACGCAGAGGGCGTTCGATTCACCAACGAGTCGGCCTGCTACAACACCGTGGGAGGCATTCTGGCTCTCGACAGCCATCCGGCGCTGGATAGGGTCTGGCTCGTCTGGGGGGAGTTCTACGTGCGCCGGTACATTCGGGGCGTGACCTCCTATCTGCAGCCAGCCAAGAAGTACATGAACAAGTCCTCGTCCGTCGAGGAACTGGCCCGCAGAATCGATGTTCCCGTCTCGAACCTCCGGGACACGATTCACCGCTGGAACGAGATGGTCCGGCGGGGCCGGGACGATGATTCCCACAGAGGGGAGAGCCCGTACGACCGGTTCATGGGCGACCGTTTTCGGGACGGCCATCCGAATCTCGGACCGGTCGAGCCCCCTTTCCAGGCCGTTCGGCTCCACCCTGGCTGCCTGGGAACCAAGATGGGCCCGGCAACGGACGAATTCGGCCGGGTCTGCCTGGAGGACGGCACACGAGTCTCAGGACTGTACGCGGCGGGAAACGCATCCGCCTCGTTTCTCGGGAATATCTACCCCGGGGCCGGAGCCACTCTCGGACAGGCCTGCGTGTTCGGGCACCGTGCGGCCCGCCATGCCATGGAAAGGGGCTGAGGACAGAGAGGAGCTTCGGAATGGAATTCCCGTACAGCGATTTGAACCGGTTGTTTTTCGGGCAGACAGAGCAGTACGGATCGCGCACGGCTTACCGGTACAGGAAGAACGGCGTCTGGGTCCGTGTGACCTGGCCCGAATACCGCGAGCTTGTCGAGGCCACGGCAAAAGGGCTCCTCTGCCTCGGACACCGGAAAGGGGATGTCCTTGCGGTGATCTGCGGCTGCAGGCCGGAGTGGGATCTTGCCGACAGAGGCAATCTGGCATGCGGCGGTGCGACCGTGGGCGTGTACGAGACGCAGACAGCCGGGCAGATGCGCTATATCCTGGAGCATTCGGAAGCCGCCTTCATCGTAGTCGAGAACGCCGACCAACTGCGCAAGATTGGCAGCGTCCTGCACGCTCTCCCGAAGGTCCGGCATGTCGTTCTGATCGACCCGCCGCCTGACGTCCTGCCCGACTTGCCTTCGCCGGCAAGCACCCTGCTCTTCTCGACGCTTCTCGACAAGGGCCGCAACGCCCCCCGGGAAGTGTCAGAAGAACTCGCAAAGCGAATCGCCTCGACCACGCCGGAGGATACGGCAACGATTGTCTATACTTCCGGGACCACAGGGCCTCCCAAGGGCGCGGTCATCTCCCACAAGAGTCTTCTCGCTTCCGGATACATCCTTTCCCAGGCCCTGGGCATGCGCCCGGACGACGTACGGGTGGACTTCCTTCCCTTCTCCCACGTCCTCCAGCGGACGGCCGCCCTGATGAGCGTCTGCACCGGCTTTCGGCGGGATTACGCACAGAGTGTCGCAAAGGTCCTGGAAGACGTGACCGAGGTCAGGCCCACCGTTTTCGGAAGCGTGCCCCGGATGTTCGAAAAGGCTTACGCCAAGATTCTCGACGCCGTGGCAAAGAGCCCGCCCCACAGGCGGGCGATCTTCCGCGCATGCCTTTCCATCGGCCTCCGGCGCAGCCGACGCCTGCAAGCCGGCAAGCCCGTGCCTCTTCTGGCAAGGGCCCTGTACTGCCTCGCCAGGAGGCTGGTCCTGTCCAGGGTCTCGGGCTTCCTCGGCGGGCGCGTCAGGATTCTTTCCACCGGCGGGGCCCCGATTTCCGTGGAAATCCTGGAGTTCTTTCACGCTCTGGGCATGCTCGTTCTCGAAGGATATGCCCTGACCGAAACCACCACCCTGGGCACGTTTAATCGCGTGGATGCCTACCGGTTCGGCACGGTGGGGAAAGTTCTGCCCGGGATGGAGGTTCGAATCGCACCGGACGGAGAAATCTGCTTTCGGGGGATCGGGCTCTTTCGGGGCTACCTGAAAGACCCGGAAAAGACCCGGGAAGCGGTGGACCAAGACGGCTGGTTCCATACCGGCGACCTGGGGGTGATCGACGCGGATGGATTCGTCAAGATCACGGGACGGAAGAAAGAGATTCTCATCACCTCCGGAGGCAAGAACGTCGCCCCGAACAACATCGAGAACCTTCTCAAGTCCGACCCCTTGATCAGCCAGGCCATGGTATACGGAGACCGCAAACCCTACCTGACGGCCCTTCTCACTTTGAATCCTGAGGAACTTCAAAACTATTGCAGGGAAAAGGGCCTCCCGGAAGCCTCGTTCGGGACGCTTGTTCGACACCCCGAGGTGGTCGCCAGGGTCCGGCAGCTCGTGGAGGAAAAGAACCAAGAGCTGGCAAGATTCGAACAAATCAAGAAGTTCGTCATTCTGGACCGGGATCTCCTGCCGGAGCAGAACGAACTGACCCCAACACTCAAGCTGAAGCGGCACGTGGTGATCGAGCGATTCGGCCCCCTGTTGGAAGCCCTCTACAAAGAGTGAAGGACTGCGTGCAAGCCGGGTCCCCCCACCTTCTGGGGGATCCCTCTACCGGAGACGGACCGCGAGCGAACGGCCGCAGAGCAGTCGCCGCTTGAGCTGTTCGATTTCGCTTCCGTAGATTTCCTTGGGAAAGAACTTGTACAGAGAGTTCAAGCGGATCTGATCCGTCTTGAGGCGGGCGTGTTCGATCGGACTTCCCCGGGCGATGCCGAGCAGATAGGACCGGAGGTCCTGGATCTGGACCTCGATCACCGAGTCCCTCGGGCGGTCAGCCAGAGACCGAAGCCTTCTCCGGATCTCCTCACAGACCGGCCGGTTCCCCCGAATCCGGCTGAGAAACTTTCGAAGCGGCGCGATCGAGGGGTGAGGCAAAGGAATGTCGTAGATCGCCTTCCAGACCACGTACTGTGGCGGAGAATCGCCCCTCAGGCGCTGCCTTCCGAACCGGTGGTACGTGTTCTTCTCGTTTTTGCGGGTGGAGCTGCCGCCCAAAAAGGACCCCAGATCGCGGATCATGCCGCTCACCTGGCTCTCCTTTTCCACAACGATCTTGACGCCGATGATGTCGTGCACCTGGTTGGGAAACTCCAGGTTCTTCCGCACCATCTTCTCGACGCAGGAGGTGTAGGAGAGGCGGCCCTGATATCGAAACTTGTCGCGAATCTCCATGCGAAGCACGGGGAATCCCGAACGGCTCAGGAAAGGGCGGCAAAGGAACCGCTGGATCGGCAGCAGGGGACGACCGGTCCGCAGGCGTCGTTCCAGAACCTTGCGGTAGGAGGTGCGGGCTTTCCTGGGATCCGATTCAAAGGCGATCTGGTCCGTTTCGGTCAGCCAGAAAAAGATCTGCCTTTTTCCCTCGGGAATCGCCCTCAAACCCCGATAGAAAGCCTGCGAAACCTCCCTCCTTTTGCTCTCCATCTCCGCAATTTCCACAGACCGGTTGATCCGGGCAATGAGCACGATGAGCCCGATCTTTCGAAGAATCTCGTAACGGATCCTTGCGTCCCGGGACCTGCGGTACAACTTGAGCATGTCGTAGAAATCGCGGCATGTCCTGACGACTTCCCGCTCCTTGAGAACTTCCAAAACCGGTGCGGGCAGAGCGGATCGGGCAAGGATGTCTTCCAGAATCTCGCTGGCGACGCGAGCGTTCAGCTCGAACAAGGCCGCGTTGGCCCTGTAGTTCCGGTAGTGCTTCGCATCGTGGAATTTGATGTTCATGTAGTCGTTGAGCTTTCGCCTGATGCGTTCGGGCCCGCCGGACTCGGAAGCAATCCGGGTGAAGGTGATCCCCGGGTGAGGCCTCTTGGAAATCTTTGGATCGAAGTGCGCGTCGATTTTTCGGAAATCGTTCACGTAATCGGGTTGGTGCTTGTA
>FWPU01005793.1_pt1 | contig 25999 bp, 16 predicted proteins | sample 2228361 | NCBI WGS metagenome assembly FWPU01 (sample SAMEA103939777, study PRJEB20133) | metagenome | reverse complement strand
GGTTGCCAACAGTGTTTGGCATCTGCCGTTGCGTGAAATCTCGCACCTGATGGCGGTGATGACCTGATGCGATTTATGCACACCCCTCATCTATGTAGTTGATTCCCACCATTCACGATCAACTCGTCCAACCCGGATTTCGTTGCTGCTGACTGGAAGAGTAGTGGTGATAAGCAGAAGCGCCGGTTCTGGTTTGCATGAATGTCCTACAAAGGAGTTACCGTCAGATTGGCCATACCGTGATTGGCCTTAGACTGTCTGGGAAAGCCAGTGTGCTCATGGGAGGTTGCAGCCACAAGGAGTGGATCTGCTTTCTCAGAGAGTTTGATTTGGGTTAGGAGGTCTGATGAGTGATGACTGAAAAAGAGCACGAGAACATGGAGAGACGAAATTTCCTTCGCTCGCTCCTCATAGGGGTGGGAGGGGGAGGGCTTTTAGGACTGTCAAGGCTTTCCGAAGCAATGGCACAGCCACTCGCACCCGGACGACTCGTCTGTTATAACGGTGCCACAGGAGGCTATGACTGCACTGGAAGTTTTAATTGCTCTGGCGAATTCTATTGCCAGCACTTTACATGTGATGCTACGCCTAGCAATGAAATTGATGACTTTAATTGCGTAAACACTTTTTCATGTCCTGGTGAGGATGCTGGTGAGAAGTTTGAGTGCCTTAATGCGGATATATTGACTGCTAATTTTAATTGCAAGGCTGAGGGCACAGGCGGCGATTTCACCTGTAATCCTGGCAGTGGGTTTTCCTGTGCAGATTTCTGGTGCGCACCGAATAAGTTTTTTTGTGTAGGTGGACACACCTAAGACCTTGCCTTGCTGTGCAGTATGCATACGCGGAACAGGGTCTAAGCAAGGTTGGTGACCAAAATGGGACAGGGATATTGGCTCGGGTTATGGCTTCACTATGGCTATTGGGTGTTACTAACCTTGATGGTTGCGCAGGTGGTGGTGCTCGGAGCATTGGTTGTGGAGGTGATTCGTTTTCGTTGGTCCGAGCGGGCAAAAATAATGGGACTGTCCTTCTGCTTTTTACTTTCCCTATACTTTACTCTTTCTTGGATACCTGGGACATTTAAGTTACTTAAGTTGTTGGGCTGGATAGTTTGTTTCGTTTTCGCCGCCATAGCCTTTCGCAGACTGTTTAAGGCCGCGCCTCGTACCTGAATCGGATACTGCCCATTCTCTCAATGGAGACGGTAGAACGGTGTTGCCCTATCCAGCCTCCTTATTTTGCCATCCACCGATACTCCCTCGCCCCATTCAACGCCAGCCGCCACCATGCGCCGCGCAACTCTGGTTTCACGGTCTCCGCTGCGCCGCCGATGCAGCGGATTTGTGGGGGTGTGCCGAAGCGTTTGGCGTTGAGTTCAAGCGTGAAGTTGCCATCGCGAGGAAGCGTTTGCAACACCCATTCGTTTCCCTCGCGCTTCACGAGCACGCTGCCGTTGGTGCGCACCGCGCCGAAGTCTATGACTTTGCCGGCTTCGTTCAGGTGCAGGCGATACCACTTGAGTCGCTCGTCGCCGGTGGCGCGTTCGGGGTCGAAGGTGATGGTTTTGCCGCCGTCGCGCACGTGAAGGATGCCGAGGCGGATGCGCCCGTGTCCGTCGTCAATCCCTTCCAGCGGGACACGCCCCCCGCCGCCGCGAGCGAACAAGCCAATGCTCCAAGCGTAGTCGCCGTCAGGCACGTTGTTGGGAATGGTGATGGTGTAAGGTCCGTCGCTGACGTTCACGCCGCGTCTCCACTGCGAGGTCGGCGTCGGCGTGGCGTGGTCTTGCTGGAAGCGGATGCCTTCATCGTAGATGTCTTGCCCTTTCCCGCTGAAATGAACAAAGCAGTGGTAATCCTGCGGCAGCGTGTCGTTGACCAGCCAGCGGTAAGTGACACGGAATTGTCGCGGCGCGGTCTGCGCAAATTCGGCAACTGTCGGACGCACGCGGCGCAAGCCGGTCACGTTCCAATCGGGCGCGTTGCGGGCGTTGGCGAACACGCTGTCGGCGGTTTCGGCGTAGTCCACGATAACGCCATCGCGCAGCGCGGTGTAAGCCGTCACGCCCGCGCCCTGCGCCAGCCAGCCGAAACGCGGCAGAACGACATCGCCGACGCGCAAGGGCGTTTCGGCGTTGTTCGCCGTCACTGTCAACCCGTTGTCATAACGCACGCGCACGCGTTGCCACGTTCCAGTTTTGGCGGCGGTGGTGCTGTCCGTCCATTGACCGGGTAGGGGCGAAGCGTTATAGGTCTTGTTCGTTGAACGAGACTCATCATGCTTCGCCCCTACCTCGTATTGAATTTCCGTCGGTTGTGCGGCGGCGTATCGCGCCATCACGGGCGAGAGCAGGTGATGTTCCAGCCATGCCAGCGGCAGCACGTTCCACGTTGTCGCGCCTAAAAAGCCCGCGTGACCGAACGCGACCTCCTGCATCCGATACTGGTCAAGCACGACCATCGGCGGCAGCGCGCCCCACTCCGCTTTTGCCCACCAGCGTTGGTAGTAGCCTATGCCGTGATTGAACTGAAGCGGATGGATTTTCAGCAAATCAAAGTCCACCATCAGCGGCGCGTCCATGCCCTGACCGCCGGACACTCCCTGTCCGAATTGCGCTTCCACACCGTCCAGCAGACCGCTCCAATACCAGTGGTTGTTGCCCTCGCCGAACACCGGTCCGCCGTGCGTTTTGCGTTCGTAGTCCCAGAGTTGGCGATGCACGTCCCACACGCGGCGGAAGGTGCCCGCGCCTTCTTCCCCGGCGCGGAAGTCCACGTGAAACCACGGCGGCACGGCAGAGTGAACGTCCAGGTAGTTCGCGTTCGTTCCGTAGCGGCGATGGATTTCGGGCGACTGGGTTTGCGCGAGAGGCAGAATGGCGTTGGGTTTGACTGCGAACGATTGTATTTTCGTGCTGGGGTTGAACCACGCGGGGACGCGCTTGCCGTTGGAGTCCAGCGCGATGTCGTTCTCGTTGAAGTGGTCGTAGTTCGGGTAGTAGTCCACGTAGTTCTCGTGCAGCGCGACGTAGTATCCCAGCCGTGTTCCCGTTGAGACGAGAACTTTCATTCCCTCATCGCCGCCCAAGTTCGCCAGCGCGGGAATGTGCATCGGCAAAGCGTTGTCGTAGCCGCTGCGCTGCCAGACGTGAATGAGCGCGACGCAGTGGCGGATGCCGTAATCGCTGAGCCTCTCGAAGTTCTTCGCAATGTCCGTGTATCGCCCGCCCCAGATGTCCAGCACGATTTTGTTTCCGAGTGGCTTGATGTAAGGCGAGGGCGGATTCGGGATGTTCGGCAGCGTTTCCGCGAGATGCCACGCCGCCGTGAAGACGACGCGCTCTTGCAGGCGGTTGCGGCTGCCATCGGTCAACGCGCCGTAGTGCGCCCGCGTGTGCTCGTGACGCGATGCCGCTGAGGAAGTCCAGTCGAGGAAGGCGTTGACGAAAAGGTTCTCCCCAGGCAGATAGAACACCTGACCTGAATAGTAAGGCACAACCACTTGACGCCGACGCAGTGTCGGTCCCCAGCCGCCCGCATCAAACATCGTGATCTGAGGTTGGTCGCACAGCACTTCGAGAACAAGGCTCTTGCCCATCAAGCGTCCCGTGATGCTCACCGTCGCCGCTGTATCACTCATTTTGAAGGTGCGCACACAGCGCACGCCGTCGGCGGTTTTTTCCATGCGGCTGGTGACGGCATAGGATGCCGTCGTGGACTGCTGCGCCCATTGCAGGGTTGCGCTGGTCGCCAGTGGCACTTCCACAGCCGCATCGCCGCGCATCTGAGCGCGAAGCGTCAGCCGACCGAACAGAGGGTCGCCCGCCGTCTGCGGTCGCTGCCAGCGGTATTCCATCGTGCCATCCGCGCCGTTGTAGCGGAACACGGCGACATCGTTCTCCCTCTTCATCGTGACGCCCCCCGCGAAGGCGTTGGACGGAATTACGCCGTTCTTCTGCGCCGACTGCAGCGCGGGAAGCGACAGCGGCGGAGGGTTTGGACGCGCCATAGGTTTGGGACGGTATCCTTCCAGAATCAACTCCCGCTCGCCCCACAGCGAGAAATCAAAACTTGGGGAGTCCTTCGGTCCGGGGTCATTCTCGAAACGAATCGTCACCGTCTTGCCTGAGTGCTCCGTCAAATCAAACTCAAACGGCTGCCACTGCGCGTCGGTGCGGTGAGCGTCGAGGAGTTTGCGTCCGTTGGCGTAAACGCGGAAAGTCACCCCATCGGATTTGTCCACGATGTCGGCGCGCATTGCCGTTGCCCCGCGCAGCAACACGCGCCGCGCCGATGGAAGACGAAAGACGAACTCCTGAAACGCGACACCCGTTCCGCCCCGCCACGGGCAGTGCAGCAGGAACGCCTTCTTGCCGTTCTGCTCCCCCGCTGGTTGGCAGGCAACGCCGGTGCGTTCCTCAAAGAAACTCGACCAGCCGATGGGGAACTGCTTCTCCGTCTGTCCACGATAGGCATAACCGACGGCGTAGATGCCGATTTCGTCCAACTTCATCACAGCAGCGTCGGGCATAATCACCGGAGCCGACGCGGCTTGAAAGCAAAACATGAGTCCGAGCAACTTCAGCATGTTGAGCATGGTGTTTTCGTAGGGTGCATTACGCAGAATTTGCCGCCCCGTTGCCACCGAATCTGCCACCGAATCGAATTCGGTGTCTAAAACACCGGAACGAAAGTCTGCTAAAGCAGACTCGCTTGTCGTTTAGCCTGCTTCCAGCAGGCTTTGCAGGCGTCTTAGACGCCGAATTGATTCGGCGGAATTCTTTTCGTAGGGGCGAGGCATTGTGAGTCTTGTTCAACGAACAAGACTCACAATGCCTCGCTTGTTCTGTTGCAATGACGTTACCCCTTCAGAACGAAAAAATCTCATGTCCCTTCACGCCCGCGCAGAAATCAATCACTGCCCACAGCCCCGCGCTCAGGAATTCCGCGAGAATGAAGCCGAGAAAGCCGGGCAGCAAGCGGCGGTAAAGTTTCGCCCCGCCGTAGCGCAGCACAAGACCTTTGATCATCCACGCGATGAACACGGGAAACCAGAAGTTAATCATGGGCCACGACGCGCCCATCAGGTAGCCAATCGGATGCAGCGGAAACCAGAGAAAGTTGCGGTGCATGAACAGCAGCCAGAGCATCGTCCCACCGCCGACGAGCATGGTGAACAGCGTGCGGGGGGCGGCGGGTTCGCCGTTGGTGACGAGTTGGTTCGTCCACGTCGAATAGAGGTGGCGCGTGTAGTAGGACGTGAACCAGAGGTTGAGCGACAGTCCACCGTGCCGATACATCAGCCGCAGATAAGACCAGTAGGACGACAGCATCGCAATCAGCACGCTGATTGCCAACGCGCCGAACAAACGACGACGGTTCAGACTCACGGCATCGCCGATGCGCAAACTTTGCATGAGGCTGGGCATGAGCGGACTGCGGTTGTCCAGCATGAAAAGGTGGTCGAAGTAAACCAGCATCGGTATCCGCGAAATTCCCAACCCCGAGGTGCCTATCGCGGCAAGCATAATGTTCATCGGACGGAACGGGTGCTGCACGTAAAGCATCCCGCCTTCACACACGAGTCGCACGGCGATGAGATGGACGAGGAAGAAAAGAGCAAAGATGATGAGTGTCGCCATGAACCCTGCGCCTGTGAGATAGCCCCACGTTGAGATGGACAGAAGACCCATGAGGACGCCGAAGAAGGCGAAGCGGTAGGGGAGCGGCTCACTTGCGTCGGAGTAGTGGAGTGATGGAGTGGTGGAGTGGTGGGATGGTAAAGTGGCGTGGTGGTGTCGTTTCATCACTCCATCACTCCACCACTCCATCACTCCACGCGGCAGCGCCGCCCGCACCACCTCGCGCAGGTGTTCCCGCGCGCCCCACAGTCCGTAAATGGCATAGACGAGGATGCCGCCAATCATCTGATGTCCCACGAACGATTTGACGGGATAGGCTTGCACGTTGGACAGGGGGATGCCCAGATGGTCGGCGATGACTTGCTGGGTGATAAAGAAGAAGTAGAAGAACCACAGACTGAACGACAGTTCCAGCGGTAGCAGGTAAGCCAAGCCAATCATGATGAATGAAAACCGCAGCCAGAACGGTGTCGCTGCGCTCCACGGTCGCTGCGAAAAGTAGGAGTCCAGCGAAATCAGGTGAACGTTGATTTGCGGAATCACGGGCACGTAGTAGTGCAACCCGTTAAGTGTGTGAATGGCAAACGGCAGCGCGAAGAACAGCCACATCACGCGATTGCGGAAGAACGATGGCACCGCAGAACCTTCTTCATACCGCGCCATGTCAATCGGCAGGTGAACGAGAGGGAACACGAGTTTTTCGTGGTCCACCCATGGCTTGCGCAGCATCGCGCTGAGGCAGAAGAAGACGAGATAAACGCCCAACACCAACACGCTCCACGCCAGCAGCGGCACGACCCACTCGCCCCACGGAATTGCCCTGCCCGAAGGCAGACCGTCGTAAAGCCACACAATCGCCTCGCGTTTCTGCGGCGCGAGCCATCGAGGGATGTGCGGCTGAATCGTTTCCGCCCAACGATTTTCCGGGGTGGCGAAGTAGAACGGACCGGCGATGTAGGGAATCAGCAAGCCCGTCAACCCAAACGACGGAATCCCGGCAGCGACGAGCATCATGCAGTAAATCAGCAGCAGTTCGCCGTGACTGAGACCGCGTTTCACCTTGCGCAGCAGCACGTTCACCCCTGCCGTCAACAGAAACAGCAGAAAGAAACTGCTGATGGGGAAGGCGGTCAACCCCACCCACGTCCCTTTCATCACAAGGTCGCAGTAAGGAATTCCAATTCCTAACAGCAGCGCGCAAACGCAGCCGATGACAAAAGCGCGCACTGTCACAGCGGAACGAGAAGATGGCTGCGATGATTCTGACATTGACACGACACGACGCCTTTCTCCAACTGGTAGGGGCGGCGCGTCTGCCGACAAGTCGGCAAACGCGCTACCCCTACAACGTTCGACGCACACGCGCGGTCTCCTCTCACCACATCCCCAAGTTAGGGGGCTTTCCCCCGCACAGAGAAAACAGTTCGGCTGTAAAATGGCAGCCATCAACGATCGGCAGTGGTCTCCTGACCACGCCGAAACGCCCAACGATCGGCAGTGGTCTCCTGACCATGCCGAAACGCCTGACCGAAGGTCTCCCGTCTTTGGAGACCTTCGGTCGGCGGACGTGTCAAGGTCAGGAGACCTTGACACATCGGAAGACCGCGCTATCGTAGGGAACAGACGACACTGGCTCTACGACTTCATGCTCGACGGCGCGCACGCGCAGGGCGGCGTGCCGGGCGAGGTGCGGAACTATGAGCGGCTGCGAAAGGTGGCGGAGGAGCAGATTCGGGAGGATGGGTATTTGACGCCATGCGCGTTGTTGTGCTACAATGAGAGGGCAGAAAGATGAAGGAATCTTCTGTGGCAACCGCAGACCCCAATAACCAGCGGTGAAGACTATCGGGGGAAAGCACGATGAGGAAACGCAGCATCCACAACGCAGGGAACGTCGGCGACTACCGCCACGACGAGTCGCGCCGCAAGAACAACCCACCGGTCGGTCTCGCGCCCACCTACGAGGTGCGTCAGCGGGAAACGACAGCCTACACCTACGACCCGCACCTCGACCCACAACTGCAATGGGCGGGCAAGGCGGAACACACCAGTTTTGAGGTGGACGTCGTTTCCCTCCACATCCACGAGCGCATCTCCACCCGGGCGATTTTAGATGCCGTGCGCCGCCCTGAACCGCCGCAGCTCACCCTTTTCGGCGAAACACCGCTTTCGGCCGACCAACAGATTGAGTTCTACAAGCACGAAGTGGGCTGGGCAAACCGCCTGATTTTGGGCGACAGCCTACTGGTGATGAACTCGCTCCTGGTCAAAGAAGGCATGGCGGGGAAGGTGCAGATGATTTACATAGACCCGCCCTACGGCATCAAGTACGCCAGCAACTTTCAGCCGCGCACCGACCGCCGCGACGTGAAGGACAAGGACGAAGACCTGACCCACGAGCCGGAGCAAATCAAAGCCTACCGCGACACCTGGAAACTGGGCATCCATTCTTACCTCACCTACCTGCGCGACCGCCTGCTCCTCGCCCGCGAACTCCTCACCGAAAGCGGCTCCATCTTCGTTCAGATCAACGACGAGAACCTGCACCTGGTGCGGAGCCTGCTGGATGAGGTGTTCGGGCGGGAGAATTTTGTGGCGGTGGTGGCGTTCAAGAAGACGGGTGGTTTTCCATCTGGTTTTCTAGCGAGTGTTTACGATTACCTGTTGTGGTATGCGAAAAACAGAAGCCAAACGAAATACCGCCAACTGCATTTGCTCAAGACCGAGGCAGGCACAGTCGAACAGTATCATCACTTAGACGAGTACGGACATTCCTTTGAACCCACCTCGCTTTTCTCTGAGGGCGCAACCGCGAGCGGCACTTTTGCCTTTACCTATCGCGACCGCACCTTCCATGCCCCGGCAAACAGCCACTGGAAGACTTCTCTGGAAGGTTTAGAGCGCCTGAAACATGCAGAGCGTCTCTGGTATTCACGTAATACGCTTCGCTATGTGCGCTATCTCGATGACTTCTCCGTTGTGCCACTGACGAATGTATGGGACGATACAATGGGTGAGCGGGAGATGCTCTACGCCGTCCAGACCAACACCAAAGTCATCGAGCGCTGCATCCTGATGACGACCGACCCGGGCGATTTGGTGTTTGACCCCACCTGCGGCTCCGGCACCACCGCTTACTGCGCCGAAAAGTGGGGGCGGCGCTGGATCACCTGCGACACCTCCCGCGTGGCGCTGGCTATTGCCCGCCAGCGGCTGATGACGGTGAAGTATGATTACTACGAACTGAAAGATCCCCAACGCGGGCCCGCCGGTGGTTTCATCTACGAGACCGTTCCGCACATCACCTTGGAGAGTATCGCCAAGAACACCGAGATTGACGCCATCGCCGCCAAGTATCAGCCCGAAATTGACCAAGCGTTAGCCGAACTCAACGCCGCTTTGGGCAAGACCTGGCGCGAATGGGAAGTGCCCCGCGAGGTGCCCCATCCCCTGTGGACCCCGGAAGCCCGCGAGGCGTATGGGCGCCTGCTAAACCTGAAAGGGGAAGCCACCCACGATCCCGAGGAAGTCCAAAGGCTCTTGGACACAGTGTACCGCACCACAGGGCATCTCTGGAAAACCATCGGCGATGTGCCCGATCCTATCCCCGACCCCTCTTGGCCTGAGGCGGCAAAGAGTGCTTTGCGCCGCTTCTGGGAACACAAGCGCCAGAAGCGTCAGGAGATTGACGCCAGCATCCAGCGCAACGCGCCGCAGGAGGTGCTCTACGACCGCCCGCAGGTGGTGCGTGGGGTGGTCCGTGTGTCAGGACCGTTCACGGTGGAAGCCATTCCCGCGCCTGCGGTGGAGGACCCCACGCAATCGCCCATCCCGCAGTTTGAAGAAGAGGCGCGCGAGCGCATTTCGGACCATGGTGGCGATTACCTCACCAACATGATCAACCTGCTCAAGCAGCAGGGAGGGGTGCTTTTCCCCGGCGGCAAGAAACTCGACCTCCAGAATGTGCGGGCTTTGAACGTGGGCTATCTCCATGCCGAAGCGGAAGCCCGCCAGAACGGGAAGACCCTGCGCGTTGCGATTTCGTTTGGCCCTCAGCACGGTCCAGTGACGGCTTTTCAGGTGCAAGAGGCGATTCCCACAGCCCGCGTCAACGCTTACGATGTGCTGGTTTTCGCTGGCTTCAGTTTTGATCCTGAGGCGCAGGCACTAATTCAGAAAGCGCCCGTAGCCGGTTTGCAGGTCCACTTCGCCAACATTGCTCCCGACGTGCTGGTAGGCGACCTCCTCAAGACCACCCGTGCCAGCCAGATCTTCACCGTCTTCGGCCAGCCGGATGTGCACATCTCCCCCTCCCCGTTGACGGGGAGGGCCGGGGAGGGGTCTCCCTCCCCGATGTCGGGGAGGGCCGGGGAGGGGCCCACCTACACCGTGGAGTTGCGCGGCGTGGACATTTACGACCCGCTGACGGGAGAAGTGCACAGCAGCCGCGGCGAGGACGTTGCCGCCTGGTTCCTAGATACCGACTACGATGGCATGACTTTCCACATCTGCCAGGCGTTCTTCCCCGGTGACGCCGATGCCTGGGACAAACTCCAGCGCGCCCTCAAAGCGCAAATTGACCCCGAAGCCTTTGAGCAGATGCGCGGCACTCGCTCCTTCCCGTTCCAGCCCGGCGAGGGGAAGGTCGGGGAAAGGATTCCCCTCCTACCGCGAAGGTGATTGATTTTCGGGGGGATGAGGTGGTCAGGGTGGTAAAGTTAGACGAGGCGGCGTATAAAACAGGAGGGGATGATCTACGGTGAGAGAAAACAAAGTTGAGGACACCTTGTTCGGTGCGCGGTTAGCACCAGACTTGGAGGCTTTTCTGTATGATACCAACCCGTGGTGGCACAACAAGCCCATGCGTCCCCTCCCCGCGTTTCGCCGCTGGTTGTTTGAACCCACTTTGCAGCGCCTCAAAGCCGGACTGTCGCCCGTGACCGTCCTGCGCGGTCCACGTCAGGTGGGCAAGACCACGCTGCAGGAGCATATCATTGACCACTTGCTGCATCGAGAGGATGTCAGTCCTCAGCGCATCTTTCGCGTGCAGTTTGATGAGATTCCCTCCCTCAAGGGCTTGGACGATCCCATCCTCAGCCTGTGCCGCTGGTTTGAGAGCCGCATCCTCGGCGGGTCTTTCAACGAGTGGGCGCACAAGGGAGAACCGGTCTTCCTGTTTTTTGATGAGGTGCAGAACTTGGCTGACTGGGCGCCGCAAGTGAAAGCCCTGGTGGACCATCATGCCGTTCGGGTGTTGCTCACGGGAAGTTCTGCCCTGCGCATTGAGCATGGACGGGACGTCTGGCGGGGCGAATTTCGTCCTTAGAACTGGGCACGTTATTCCTGCGCGAAATTGCCGCGCTGCGTGGATGGGGGGAACTGTCCCCGTTACTTCCACTGAACGGGTTGAAAGCCCTCAAAGAGCGAGCGTTTTGGGAAGAACTGCGCCAACACGGGGGGTGCCATCGCAGCACGCGCGACCAAGCCTTTGCTGCCTTGGACGGCTTTGTCCGCGAACGTGGGCTGGCAGCGCGTGTTGGCTTACCTGCGCTTTCTCAACGACACGCTGCTGATTCGCCTGGTGCAACCGTTAGAACTGCGGCTGAAGCGGCGCAAAGGACGCCCCAAGATTTGCCTGTGCGACCACTCTCTGCGGGCGAGTTGGCTTCAGGAAGTGATTCCCATGACCTTCGATGACCTCCGCGCCGCCCCTCACCTCAGCGATCTGGCAGGACATATTGCGGAGAGCATTGTCGGTTATTTTCTGGGCACCATCCCCGGACTGGACCTCGCCTGGTTTCCGGAGCGAGGGATAGAGCCAGAAGTGGATTTTGTCATCACGGTAGGTGAACACCGCATCCCGCTGGAGGTCAGATACCGGCAGCGTATAGACGAACAGCGCGATACTTTGGGATTGAGGGCGTTTATTGAAAAGACGGTTTACAACGCGCCTTTTGGCGTTCTCGTTACGCTCTCTGAGAGCGTGTCGGTTGTTGACCCTCGCATCGTCACCCTGCCGCTGTCATCACTTTTGCTGATGAGGTGAAGCGATATGTCCCGCGCCGTTGACAACCCCATCATCAACTCGTCCTTTGCAGAGCCAACTCGCTACTGGGACTACAAAGAAGGGCCGCCGGTGCTGATGGACAATCGGCGTCCGGCGGGTTGCTACCTCAGAGCGCGCACGCGGGGAGCGCAACGGGCGATGTTTGAGGAGGAGTTCGTCCCGCTGGAAACGGTCAACACCATTCGGGAGCGAGTGAAGGCGTGGCGCGAGAAGGGCTATCCCGGCGTGACGCCCCTCACGCGGCAACTGCTGAACCACTGGAACAACCCTGAGCGCGAGCGCAAACTGTTCTTCTGCCAGCGCGAAGCCGCCGCACGGCGCTGGGTGCGGGCGGTCAATCATCATGGGGAGTTTGGGCAGTGGGTGTTTGTGGTCTGCAAAGACCCGCACGCTCTGCGGAACATCCTCCGCGCGCACGTCTAAAACGGGAGCAATTCCTGACAATCTGCGCAGAAGGAGAATCGTCCATTGCGAGTCACACAAATGGTAATCATCGTGTTGTGGTGCCTGATGGGGTCGGCTATGTTGGGCAGCGCCCCCGAGCGGGAAGGTTTGCCCGAATCCCTGCTGCGCGAGGTGCAGTCTTCCCAAAGCCTTCCGCGCGGAAAGTATCGTGCGGTCAGAGCGTGGGAAGCCGAGACAGCCCCGCATTTCATCGGGCGCGCGGTGGACGACGCGCAGGCGGAAGGCGGGCGGGCGTGGGAGGTGCGGGCATACGAGGACACGCCGTCGTCGCACGTGATTTACGGTCCTTACGTGGAGTTGGAGCCGGGCGATTACGTGGCGTTCGTGCGGATGAAATTGTTGGAGGACGTGGGCGAGGAGAGCGTGGCGGAGATGGACGCTTGCGTGTCCTACGCGCAGAACATTCTGAGCGTGCGCGAGGTCGTCGGCTCTGACCTTGCGCTGAATCGTTACGTGCAGGTGCCGATGGGATTCCATTATCCCGGGGGGAAATTGGAAGTGCGCGTTCTGTGGCGCGGATATGCGTCGCTGCGGGTGGACAGAGTGACGGTCTTTCGCTTGGAGGGCGGTAAGTTGGAGCCGCTGCCGAAGAGAGCGCCGCAGCCGACGCCGTCGGGCAAGCCGAACAACCTGAGTTATCGCACGGAGTCACGTCCGTTCCCTGACGTCTTCCCCAAATCTGCGCCGCCTGCGTCCAACCTTCTCGTGTTTGACGTGAGCAAGCAGCCGCCCGACTGGCAACTGCTGCTGCTGTCGCTGCAAGGCATCGTGAACCGCACGCAGCCGCAGATTTATCTTCTATTCAATTCTACCGATGCTTTCTGGCTGGACTGGATACGTCAGCGAAAGTGGATTCAGGAAACGCAGACCGTCTCGCGTCCCCAAGAACTCCTCACCCGATTCCGCGACAAACTCAAAGGGATGGTCATCACCGATCCGTCGCTGCCCGCGACGAAGAATATCGCCACGATGGTGGCGAGCGTGAATGACGGAATCGTCGTCTCGCCGCGATTGGCGAAGGAGATGGATTTGCCCGTCATCGCCGACTTGCGCGGAAAGTGGCAAACCAACGTGGAGGCGTATCGCTGGGCGTTTGATAATCTGTGGAGTCGGCTGAATCATCACGTCCTCGCCTGCTCCTATCCCGACCATCTGGAGCTGCGCGATTATCTCGTTCAACACAAGGTCTTCATCTTCTGGCTGCCCGGTCCGATTGATGGCGCGAAGAAGTATTCGTCTCCCAACGAAGAAGTGCGCTTGATGGAGGAACTGTTCGCGCAGATGCCCGTGAACATCCCCGTGATGAGTTACCCGTGGGCGGGCAAGGACGTGGGTATTGGCGAAGGACCGGGCGTCAGGCTGTTCGCGGAGTTCGGCAAATATCTCGTTGGCTCCATCAACTGCTCCAACCTGAGCGTTCACTCTGGGATTCGCGTCGCGGAGTTCCGTCAGAAACCCGCGCCCCCCCCGCCGACTTTGCAGAACAAGGCCTACGTTTCCTTCATCATCTCCGACGGCGACAACCTGCCTGTGCTGACCGTCAGCAACTTCCCGCAACTCTGGAAGCAGGACGTGCGCGGGCAGTTCCCCATCGGCTGGACGATTTCACCGTCGGCGCACTTGCTGCTTCCCGCTGTCGTGGATTACTACTACTCTACGGCGAAGCCGACCGATTATTTTCTCGCCGCCGTGTCCGGCGTCGGCTACACTTATCCCGACTCCTACGGACAGCGGTTCCGTGAGCCGGACCGCCAGCGCATCTTTGATGAGTTCCTTGACCAGACCCGCGTTTACATGGAGAGGAGCGATTTGAAAGATATTTGGCCGATGAGCCTCTCGCGCCCCGAACTGATTCGGAGATATGCGGAGCGGATTCCGTTACTTCAGTCCATCTTCCCCGATTACGGGCGGCGTGTTTCCAGTTATGAGGACGCGACCTATCCGACCGCGCGCAACGTGCCTGTGTTTCATGGCGTGACGGGATGGCGCGAAGAAGACACCCGCGAGGAGCGCGTCGCCCGCATGGTCGCGGAGGTTCGTTCCATTACATCCCAAGAACGCCCGGCGTTTCTGCACCTGTTCGTCTGGAACTGGGGCTTTGACTTGCCGATGCTGCGCGACGTGCTGCGCGGGTTGGGCGATGAATACGTCGCCGTGCGCCCCGACCATCTCGCCGCGTTGTATCGGCAGGAGATGGAGAGGCGGCAAATCCTCGTGCGCGTTCCGTCGGTTATTGCTGGCATCGAAGGACAACCGCTTGTGTTCACGGCATCGCTGCACAACGTCACCTCGCGCCCGATGGACGTGCGCACGGAGATTGCTGCGGGATTGAGGCGGGCTTCCGTGAAGCCTGACCGATTGCGTCTTGCGCCGGGCGAGGCGGCGACGCTCGACCTCGCGGGGACGTCCGACGGCGAGCGCGTTGACCTTGATGTGAAAGGCACGTTCGGCACGCGGCGGGTTGTGATAGGTATGCACTCTGTGCCCAAGCGGGAACTCTTCGCCCCACTTCCTTCGGGCGCTCTACTTCGCTTTGTGAATCAGTTTGAAGCGGAGTCGCTGGCGCACCGGTCGGGCAAGGAGGAGAAGGATGCGCAGAGCAGCGGGGGGAGCGTCTGGTCGGCGCGGCGCGGTGAGGCGGAGCCGGGCTATGTCATCTTCGGTCCATACAGCCCGCTGAAAGAAGGACGCTATCTCGTCCTCTTCCGCCTCAAGCGCACGGACGAAGGCGCGGGCGCGCTGGTCACGCTGGACACCTGTGTCGGGGGAGGCAACCCCATCACTTCATCGCGCACGATGAAGGCGGAGGAGTTACCCGTCGGACAATACCGCGTCGTTCCACTTCTGCTGAGTCATCCCGGCGGCGCGGTGGAGACGCGGGTGCTGTGGACGGGCAGCGCGTCGGTGGTGGTGGATAGCATTGTGCTGTGGGAGGTTATTTCCCGATGAGGCTCTGACCGTGAGGTTAAAATCACGGCAATAACAACCCGAAGTCCCGACCTGTCGGGGCTAAATCTAAATCAATGTCCAGTCCCGACTCGTCGGGACTTTGCGTCGTGGTAGCCCGCGATTTCAATCGCTGGGAGAGAGATGAGATTCTTCGCTTCGTTCAGAATGACAGGGTCGCAGGCACGTCATTCTGACCCTGAACGAAGTGAAGGGGAAGAATCTCTACAACTGCGATATGCCTGAACCAAAACAACTTCGCCTTGCCTACCTCTACGACCCCGACCTTCACGCCGCTGCGAACGGCGCGGGGCGGAATTATTGGGACGTTTACATCCGCGAAATCCTCGACCAGTTGGGGCTGCGGGGAGAAGAGATTTCGTGTGAAGCATTGGAAGACGCTGAACAACTCTCGCAGTATGCGACCCTCCTCATCGGCAATCTGCCGCGATGTGGGGCAACTGTAAAGGAGAACCTTCACCAGTGGGTGCGCGGCGGCGGGACGCTGATTGCGTTTGCGACGGAGGGGTTGCACGACCTGTTCGGCAACCGCTGCGTCGGGCGTGTGCGACAGCCGAACGATGAGTTCACCTGCGCGGCGACGTTTGCGCTCAAGCCTCATCCGCTCACGCGGGAGATTCACTCGCCGCTGCAACCGAAACAGCGGTTGCTTATCTTTTCTGAGGCGCTGAAAGTTCAGTCAGAAGAATCGGTCGAACTGGCGCGGCTTTACGGCGTGAGGCAAGTTATCAACTTGCCTCACAACCGAGCGGGGCAAGTTGATAACTTGCCTCACAATCGAGCGGGGCAAGTTGATAACTTGCCTCACGCCGGGCGGGACACGGGGGGGGCGGCGGTGACGGCGCGGCGGGTGGGCAAGGGGCGGGCGTTCTATTTTGCGTTCAGCGTGCCGCAAACGATGTGGGGGCTGCATCAGGGGCGTCCGATTGACCGCGACTACGACGGCGACAACTATCTGCGACGGTCGGACGCTATTGTGATTCGTCCTCATTCGATTGAGGTCGCTTACGCGGATGAAATCCTCTTTCTCCTGCAGAACATGATTGGCGCGCAACCGCATCCGTTCATTCACCAACTCCCGCCAACGCCTGATGGCAACGTGCCTGACGCGCTGTTCTTCTGGGGCGGCGACGATGAAGGCGACATTGCAGGCATTCAACTCAGAGCCTCTAACTGGATGAAGGAACGCGGCTTGCCTTACCACATCAACGCCATGCCGCGTAGCGACGGGAAGTTCGGGTTGCGCCTTGAGGACGCGCAGAAAATCTGGGCGAACGGGCACGAAATCTCGCTGCACTTCAACTACATTGACAACTTTCCGCAGGGCGCGGGTTTCACTCGCGAGGACGTGCTGGCGCAAGCGGCGGCATACCGTCAGCACTTCGGCGCGGACTGGGTGTGCAGCGTGAATCATTGGTGCCGCTGGACAGGTTGGGCAGAACCCGCCCACTGGATGCGCGAGGCGGGCGGCAAGGCGGACAACTCGTTTGTTCACTCCAGTTCGCCTCCACCGAATCCCGTCAACCTGCTGGGCTTCTCCTTCGGCACAGCGTTTCCGTTCTGGTTTTACGACGACTGGCGCAACGGCAACCAGAGGATTGATTTTTTAGAAGAACCCATTACGGCTTACGAGTGCGGTTACGTCGGCAAGGAAGGGACGGACTTCGACACGGTTCACAAGGTCATTGACTTTGCGGCACGGTATCATCTGACGATGAACCTGTTCTATCATCCCGTCTATATCGCGGACTATCCCGCCTGCCGACTGGCAATTGAAGAAGGTTTGCGCTACCTGAAAGCGCGGAAGATTCGCGCTCTGCACGTGGGCAACGACGAACTGTATCGCTGGTGGAAGGCGCGTTCGGAGGCGCAGGTCACCGAGCCGCGAGCGTCAGCGAGCGAAATTGCGCTGCAAGCGACGTGCGATTATCCGTCGGGCATGGTCATCAAAATCCCGCTGGGACGCCGCCGCGCCGCGCGCGCTACCGTGAATGGCAAACGCGCAAAGTGCGTCAACGAGCAGAAGTTCGGGCAGAATTGGGGGTTGGTGGTGGTGAGAGGAAAGGGTGAGGTGAGGGTGAAGATTGAGTAAGAATCGTGCTCGTCCTCGTCGTCGTCCTCGTCGTTCGTAGTAGCGCAATTTATTGCGCGTCGGTTGACGTGCGATGAATCGCACTACTACGAACGAGAACGAGGACGACGACGAGGACGACGACGATTGGGAGCGTCCCATGACACCACGCCAACGAGTCGAAGCCGTCTTGCGGGGCGAAGTCCCCGACAAAATTCCGTTCACGATTTACGAGAGCAAACTACCTCAATGCGAAGTGGAGCGGCAGTTGCGCAACGAGGGACTGTGCATCGTGGACCGCCGTGTTCCCGTGTTCCGCGTCCATTCGCCGAACGTGAGCAGTGAGAGCCACTCTTACACCGAGAACGGCGTTGGCTACGTGCGGCGCACGATTCACACGCCTGTTGGCGACTTGTTCACGATTGACCGTCCCGCCGGTTTTACGTCGTGGCACGTTGTCAAACTCTTCAAAACGCCGGACGATTACAAGGCGCTGCTGTTCATGGTGAAGGACAGGCAGTTTGAACCCGACTACGAGCCGTTTCTCAAAGCGCATGAGCGAGCGGGAGGGGATGTGATTTTCCGCGCTGCCATCGGGCTGACGCCGCTGCACGAGATTATGATTCACTGGATGGGGCTGGAAACTTTCGCCGTCGAATGGGCGGAGCGGCGCGATGAGATTGAGAAACTTTACAGCGCGATGGTGGAGAACCACCGGAAGATTTACCCGATTGTCGCGCAATCGCCCGCGCTGCACGCCAACTACGGCGGAAACGAAACCGGCGATGCAATGGGGCGCGAGCGGTTCGCCAGATACGTGATTCCCCTTTACAACGAAGCCGCCGAAGTGTTTCATCAATACGGCAAACTCGTCGGGGCGCATCTTGACGGGAATAACCGGGTGTGGGCGGATTTGATCGCAGAATCAGGGCTGGATTACGTGGAGGCGTTCACGCCCGCGCCCGATACGGACATGACCATGAAGCAGGCGTTTGAAGTCTGGAAGGATAAAGTTCTGTGGATTAACTTTCCGTCGTCCGTCCACCTGAGTCCGATTGAGGAAATTGAGGAGACGACACGGCAAATCATCCGCGACTCCCTGCCCGATGGACGCCTCATCATCGGCATCACGGAGGATATGCCGGAAGACAGGTGGCAGCAGAGTATGTTGGCGATTTCAAGGGTCATCAATGAGGAATCGTCCAGTTCGTAGTCAGGCACGGAACGCAGTGGAGTGCCGTTGCTGACAGACCAGTTTGTCGTCAGGCACGCAACACAGTGGAGTGCCGTTGCTGACAGACCAGTTTGTAGTCAGGCACGAAATGCAGTGGAGTGCCGTCTGTCAGCAATGGCACTCCACTGCGTTCCGTGCCTGACTACGAACGATAAGCGAGGAGTAATATCAATGACCGGCGCAGACCTTCTCGTGCGCGAACTCAAAGCGCGGGGCGTGACGTTTTTGCCGACGCTGTGCGGACACGGGCTTGACCCCATTCTTTATGCGGCGAAGCGGGCAGGCGTTCGCGTGGTGGACGTTCACAATGAGCAGACCGCCAGTTACATCGCCGATGCCTACGCGCGGCTGACGCGGCGCGTTGGGGTGTGCGCGTCGAGCACGGGCATCGCGCACGTCAACGCCTTTGCGGGGTTGCTCAATGCGTGGTTCGATGGCGCGCCTGTGCTGCTCATCACAGGTTCTTCTGACTTGCGTCATCTGGGGCGCGGCGCGTTTCAGGACGTTGACCACGTGCGCCTATCACAGCCGTTGTGCCGTCACGCCGAGTTGGTGACTTCGGCGGAACGCATCCCGCACGCCGTTCATGCCGCGTTCACTGCTGCAACGAGTGAACGCCCCGCGCCCGTGAATCTGACGATTCCGCTGGACGTGCTCGCGGCTGAAGTGGATGAAAATAAAGTCCCGAACTTTCCGCGCGTTGGCGAGGTGCGATTATCTGAAACCGCCGCCGATGCCGATGACGTGCGCGAAGCGGTGCGGCTGCTGTCCGGCGCGCAGTCGCCGCTCATCGTGGCGGGCACAGGCGCGTTTTACGCCGATGCGGGCGCGGAACTCCTCGCGTTCGCAGAACAAGCGAAGATTCCCGTCGTGACGCCGATTTGGGACAAGGGGGTGGTGGACAAACCATCGCCGATGTTTTTGGGCGTCATCGGCGCGGCGAGCGGCGAACCGCGTTTGCTGCAAGACGCCGACGCGCTGCTGCTGGTCGGCGTTCAGGTGGACTATCGCCTGCGGTATCTGGACAGTCCGCCGCTGCGCTCCGATGTGCGCGTCGTGCGCGTGGACGTTTCTCCTCACGAACTCGGTCAGGGTCGGCAGCCCGATGTCGCCTTGCTGGGCAATCCCAAAACCGTGTGCCATCAACTTGCCGAAGAATGGCAGCGGCAAAATGCGCAGAGTCACAACGCATGGCTGACCGAAGCGCAGCAGCGACATCAGCAGTTCTATGCGCAATGGGCACAACCGATTGAAGGTAGAATGAACGGCAGTCACATCGTCCACGCCTTGCGCTCCGTTGTTCGTAGTCAGGCACGCAGCGCAGCGGAGTGCCGTGAGGAACGCCCCTCTGCTGACGCTGCGTGGCTAACTACGAACGAGACGGTGCTGCTCATTGACGGCGGCAACATCGGTCAGTGGGCGCATTTCGGGTTGTGCGCCGACCAGTATCCGAGCCACTGGCTCACCTGCGGCGCGAGCGCGGTAGTCGGCTGGGGCATCGGCGGCGCGATGGCGGCGCGGCTGGCGTATCCCGACCGTCCCGTTGTGCTGCTCATCGGCGATGGCGCGATTGGCTTCAACGTCATGGATATTGAAGCGATGGCGCGACAGAACTTGCCTGTCGTTATCATTCTTGCCGACGACTGCGGCTGGGGCATCGTCATCACGGGGCAGCAGGCACACAAGGGCGAAACCGTGGCGAGCGAATTGGGGCAGGTGGATTACGCAGCGATGGCGCAGGCGATGGGAGCGCGCGGTGTGCGCGTGGACGACGCGAACCGTTTGCCCGAAGCCATTAATGATGGGCTGGCCTCGGGCAAGGTGACGCTGCTGCACGTGCCGATTGCAGTGGGCGGTCCGGCGGAGTTGCGGTTGTAGTTGCGCGAGGTAGAGAAATGAGATGCCACGCGAATAAGGACTAAGAACCTCTCCCCCAAAGGCTTGTCATTCTGAGCGGAGACACTCCAACAGGCGGCGTTGAGGACAGGGAGAATCCGCTCCGTGACCGTCGCGGCTCTGAATCGCGTCGCGCAGAACCGAGCCGCGACAGTAATGGAGCGGATGCTGCTCCTGCACAACCCGCCAGTGTGCTGCCTCAAGGCTACGAAGAACGCACGCGGCTGACGCAGAAATCAATGGAACAACTCAAGAAGTTCGTTGAGAACGGCGGCGCGATTGTCGCGGTCGGAAACTCGAGTCGTATCGGGATTGACTTTGGCTTGCCGCTGCGAGACGCGCTGACGCAAGACGGACGACGCCTGCCCACGACAGATTTCTACTGCCCCGGCTCGGTCCTCGAAGTCAACGTCAACCCAACGGAACCGCTCGCTTACGGCATGGGGGAACGCGCCTACGTTTTCTACAACAACAACCCCGCATTTGAAATCTTCCCCGAAGCGGTCGTGCGCGGCACTCGTCCCGTCGCGTGGTTTGGCGCGAGCAACCCGCTGCGCAGCGGATGGATTCACGGCGAAAAAACGTTGTTCCACCGCGTCGCCATCGCGGAGGCAACCATCGGCAAGGGCAAACTGTTCCTGCTCGCACCCGAAGTGACCTTCCGCGCCCAACCGCACGGAACGTTCAAGTTTCTCTTCAATGCACTGTATCTCGAAACGGCGGAGAACGTCAAGACTATCCGCGAATGACGCGGATTCTCAGCCTAATGGAATGGTAGCGTGTCGCTTTTCTGTTCCCTTACTCCATCACTCCAATGCTCCGAAGTCGTCCTCTATGTCAACCCGCTGCAATCCATGTTGCCCTCGCTCACTTTGTCCCATCACTGTTTATCGCTAACAAAAAAGTTGACGCCGCGAAAGCGGCATCCGCCGAAATGACGTGAACCCACAGATTTTCTGCACGTCGTAAGGGGAGATAAATTCATCTTCAGGAGGGAGCATATCCTTATGGCTTTTGTAAAGAACTTGAGAACTGTCTTGACGGTCGTTGGCGTCGCCTTTGCCGCGTCGTTGTTAGTGATGGCGGGGTGCGGAAAGAACGAGGGAGGCACGCAAGGCAACGCGAACCCGGTGGCAGCGGGCAAAGCCGTTTTCGACGCGAACAACTGCGCGAAGTGCCATAGCATCGCCGGTCAAGGCAACCCCCGAGGGCGCGACCTCACGCACGTCGGCGCAGACCCGAATCATACGTCTGAATGGCTCATCGCGCACGTCAAGAACCCCAGAGCGCACAACCCCAACTCGCCCATGCCGGCCTTTGAAGGGAAAATCAGCGAGCAAGATCTCGCTGCGCTCGGCGATTATCTTGCCAGCCTCAAGTGACAACTCTCCCCGAGGCATCGGGGGACTTTCAGAACGCGGTTTGCTGTAAGCCGTCGGTGCGACATGCCGCACGACACGAAACCAATCGCCGTTAGCCTCGATCCATCGTGGAGACAGTCAGGGAGGAACTGATGACGGGGTGTTCTGTGGCGAACGTGAAGTCCGATGCGCTCTCCCCCGGCTTGAGAAAAAGGATGATTGAGCGCGACTGACCGCTCATGAAGAAGCGCGCCATTCGTCCTGCTATTTTGTCCGTTTCCCGTTTTGCAGCGCTCGTCCCAATAACCTGGGGATACCAACTGCCTCCGTCCAGAATCTTGGCGGGCGGACTCCAACCCGCGGGTTGAGAGAGGTCGGGATTGAACGACACGTAAATGCCCTCTTGAGACCAGTCCCTGTCCTTCGCCCGGTTGAGCAACATAACGTATTGCTCCAGATAGGAGTTCCAGTGGACGGACGGTCCCCAGAAGGCATTGGCGTCTGGGCGGTGCCAATCTATCTCCGCAGGGAAGAGGGGAGTGAGGTGTCCGCCAATGCCCGGTTCTGTCCAGCGGTTTTTGTGCCATTTGAAGACCTTGCCCACCGGCGCGTCTCGGTCGGCATAGGACATCCGTGCGACGGCAATCCCCTGCTCCTCGAAGTCTCCGTAGGTGCTTATCAGAAAGTAGAAATACTCCCGCTTCCTATCCAGAATCACGGAGAAATCGCCGTTGCCTCCGGCGAAGTAGCGGTTAATTGTGTCGCAGTGTAACTGGTCGGCAGGCATCTCCAGAATGATCCCCAAATCTTGCCACGTTGCGCCGTTATCGTGGGACTTGACAGCGCCAATGCGCGGAGCCGTGAGCGTCATCGCTGACATGTCGGGTCGGCAGACACCGTTCGGCTCGTTGTGATACCAACCGTAGAGGGTGCCATCGTTGTCCTTATAAGTTGCCTCAATCCATCGCTCCCCGTTGATGGTATTGCTGTATTTGACTGGGGAGGACTTGTCGAGACGAAAGACGCTCGTTCCCTGACTTCGGATGGGATGACCGACGGAGTTGAACAGGTAGAAGGTATTGCCATCCCAGTGCGCGGGGCTGTTGCAGTCCGCTTGAGAAGGAAACTTTCTCAATCTGGCTTCGAGCAGGACAGCGTGGGGAAAATGGGGCGGTGTATTGCTCGTTTTCGCATCAGTGACTTTGAAGAGAAATACGCATGTGCCGAGAATCAAAACAAACGCAATGCCATACCAAGACTTCATTACTGTTGGTCTCCTGTTGCCATAATTTGAGCCGCTATCTCAAGAGACGTCACCCATCTGTCTTTGTTGTTAAGAGGCTGTGTGGAAAGTGTTGAGAAATTGTGAAGGTTTTCACTGAACCACACAATCGGTTTCTGGCGAAACATACCATGAACATAACGCGGCAGCCAGCCGTCATATTGCCCACCAGAGCGTCACGGGGCGTGCCCCCAAAGGAGCGGAACCCATGAAAAATTACTGGCTGTATCTGTTGTGTGCGTGTGTGTTCATCTCGACCATTGCATTTGCCGCGTCACGGACGACGCCGAAGACGGCGGCGAATGTTGGGCAGCACTGGCCTCAGTGGCGCGGACCTCACGGAAACGGGGTCAGCGATTCCAAGAACCTGCCCACGACCTGGAGTGCAGAGAAGAACATCGTGTGGAAAACGCCGCTGCCGTCGTGGAGCGGCGGAACGCCGGTGATTTGGGGCGACCTCGTGTTCGTCACGTCGCCTTCCAAATCCGCCACAGGGAACGCTGAGGCGCAAACGCCGAGCCGTCCACAACAGCCGCCGGGCGGCGGATTTGGACCGGGTCGTGGCGACGGCAGACCCGGTTTCGGGGGCGGTGGGTTCGGACGGGGCGGAGGCGGTTTCGGCGGCGGTGGGTTTGGAGGTGGGTTCGGAGGCGGGTTCGGGGGGCGGCGCGATCCGGGCGGCTCCACGCTGCTGCTGATTTGCATTTCCAAGAAAGACGGCAAGGTGCTGTGGGAGCGGAAACTGGACGAGGGCAACCGGCTTTGGATGAAGCAGAACTCTTCCTCCCCTTCGCCCGTGACCGACGGTAAGCACGTCTGGGCGGTGACGGGCACCGGCGCGGTCACGGCGTTCGACATGAACGGGAAGGAGATTTGGAAACGCAATCTCAACGCCTACGGAAAGATTGCCCTGAACTGGGGCTACGCCTCCTCGCCGCTTCTGCTCGACGGCAAACTCATCATTCAAGTGCTGCACGGCTTTAACCCCGATTGTCCCTCCTACGTGGTCGCCCTCAACGCGGCAACGGGCAAAGAAGTCTGGCGCGTGCAGCGGAAAACCGATGCGGTGCGCGAGTCGCCCGACGCTTACACGACCCCCGCGCTGCTGACCCATAACGGGAAGAAGCAAATCGTCATCAGCGGCGCGGATTACGTCACGGGACATGACCCCGAAACCGGCAAAGAAATCTGGCGGGCGGGCGGACTCAACCCGATGAAGGCGTGGAACTACCGCATCGTCGCCTCACCCGTCATCGCAGGCGGGATGATTTACGTGCCCTCGCGTCGCCGACCTCTGCTCGCGTTGCGTCCCGGCGGCACGGGCGACGTGACCACAAGCCACCTCGCATGGAAGTGGGACGACAACGGCGCGCCCGACGTCCCCACGCCCGTCAGCGACGGGAAGTATCTCTACATGGTGGAAGACCGAGGCATGGTGACGTGCCTCGACGCCAAAACCGGCAAACTGATATGGGGACCGGAGCGAACCGCGCTCGGCACAGTCAGCGCATCGCCGCTGCTCGCCGACGGCAAACTCTACGTCACCAACGAGAGCGCGGTCACCACCGTCCTCGCCGCCGGACCGAAGTTCAAGGTGCTGGCGACCAACGAACTGGACGGCAGTTTCACGCTCTCATCCATCGCGGTGTCTGGTGAGCAACTTTTCCTGCGGACGTCGACGCACCTCTATTGCATCGGGACGAAAGCCGCGCGCTAAGAACAGGAGGACAAAGACGACATGTTGAACGGGCGGTGGGAGCGCAGGGAGTAAAAAATCCGTTGACAATTTGCCAGAATAGCAAAAGGCATTTCAGTTCCCGGACGAATCAAGCAAGAGGATTGTGTCCGCTTGTGGTCGGACGTCATTAGCGCATAACCGTGATGCGTCCCTCTATGCCTAGGAGCGACAGGGTAGCGAAGGGTATTGTAAAAAGGCTCTGACAATTCTGCAACCATGACACGCCACGTTGTCGAAATCAATTCGGCTCAATGCAAAAGCCAGTAATGCTTTTCCCCCCTTTGACGAACCTCCTGGTGTCGTGTATAATCTGTGCCAGTTTCGGGAGGGAGGTTCGCGTATGACGGTTACTGACATTCCCGTCTTAACCGACGAGCAACGTCAATTCTTCGACAACAACGGTTTCCTCATCGTGGAGAACGCTCTGCCACCGGAGATGGTGGAGCGACTGATTGAGGCGTGTGACCGCATAGACGCGAGGATTCGGAAGGAGCAGGGCTTAGGTCGGCACGACCGCTCGCAGAAACGGAACGTGTTGATGGAAGACCCCGATGCTTTTCTGCCGTTAGTGGACTGGCGCAAGACGGTCCCGCTGGCGTGGCAACTGCTGGGATGGAATGTGCATCTCATCACTTCCCATCTTATCGTTCTTCCGCCTGCTGCGCCGGGGACGAAACGAGAGTCGCTGTCGAATGGTTTCCACCGCGACGGCGGCACGTCCGTCAACGAATTGGCAGAACCCCATCCCCGTATGTTTCTGAAAATTGCTTACTTCCTCACCGACCTGACGCAACCCGACGCGGGTGCGCTGCAAGTCGTCCCCGGCAGCCATCGCCTCATCGGTCGCCTGCCGAGGCTCAACGGCAGCGGGCTTCCACACGGCGCGATGGAGTTGCGCGTCAAGCCGGGCACGGCGGTGTTCTTCGAGAACCGCTGCTATCACGGCGTCGGGCAGAACTTTTCGAACGTCATCCGCAAGAGCCTTTACTTCGGCTACGGCTACCGCTGGCTGCGCCCGATGGATTACGTTCAGTATCCGCAGGAACTCCTCGACCGCTGCACGCCCATTCAGCGACAGATGTTAGGTCATGTGTCTTATGACCTCGGTGCGTACATCCCAAAAGATGAGGACGTGCCCGTGCGCGCGTTGCTCAAAGAGTTGGAAACCGCCCACTCTGCAAGTCATTAAGAGTGCCTAACAAAACCTGTTTCGCTCCCTTTTGTCCCACGATTGAAATCGTGGGCTACTTTCACAAAGCCCCGATGCATCGGGG
>FWPU01005791.1_pt1 | contig 26012 bp, 28 predicted proteins | sample 2228361 | NCBI WGS metagenome assembly FWPU01 (sample SAMEA103939777, study PRJEB20133) | metagenome | reverse complement strand
AGCAATTGAAGCTTTGTATCTCTTACTTCAAGCAAAGCAAATGCGAGGGGGAACATCCACGCACCTAATCATGAGGGGAGAAGATAAAGCCTATATAAGTGGCATTTTAAAGGGGGGAAGGATAATTAGAGCAGATTTAGAAGAAGGAAGAATCAGGTTTTTCTGGGAGAAAGAGGAGGTAACCAAAAGATTTTTGAGAGAAAAATTCAAAGCCCTTCTTTTTCAAGCAGAAGACATCTCCTTAATTTCAGGAGAGCCTAAATGGAGAAGGGATTTCATTGATAAAGCAGCAGCATGGCTATTTCCTCACTACAGGTTCTTAATCTATGAGTACAGAAAGCTCTTGTATTAGAGAAACGCCTTCCTAGAGGAAGGCAAACAAATGGAACTCAAATACTTAGAAGTCTTAGAGGAAAAAATGGCACACCTAGCCGCTAATATAGTTAGGAAAAGGGAGAAGGTGGTTTTAGAGATAAATTCCTTTTTCAAACTTTTAAGTGCTGAGCTTGGCTTAGGCGATGAAGTTCATATGATTTATGAAGAGAGCCAGGGGTTTGAAGAAGAACTGGAGGAATATTTAAAAAAGCAGTTTGAAGGAAGAAGAGAGAAGGATATTGAGAGAGGAGTAGCCACTTTTGGTCCTCACTTACATAATATAAATATAAAAAAAGGCTTTCTTGAAGCCAGATTCAATGCCTCTCGCGGCGAGCAAAGACTTCTTTCTCTCTCCCTACATCTTTCTCTCGCTCTTCTCTTGAGAGAAAGAGGGGAGGAATTACTTGTTTTGCTAGATGATCCCTTCTCTGAAATCGATGAGGAGAGAAGTAACCTTCTCTTTTCTAAACTAGCCCAGGTTAGTCAAGTGATTTTCACATCTCTCGATGATACACCCTTTTTAGATAAGCACATTAACAACACAATCAAACTTTCTAAAGAGTGAAATGGAAAGAATAAGCAGTGGTTTAAAGGAGATTTTAGAACGGCTGGAAATGGAAAGCCTTTTAATTTGGAAAGCCTGGAAGCAGCTTGATTTAAGAGGAACTGAAAGGTCCAGGCCGGCGAATTTTAATCGAGGTTGTCTCATAGTGGAAGTGGCTTCTTCCACGGTGGCTCAGGAACTTTCGTATAATAAGTGGAGAATCATTCAAAATATTAACTCATTTTTAGGAAAAGATTTAGTGAAAGAGATTCGCTTTCGCACAACTTATTGTGGTTCTGATTTTTCTACTGAGGAAGAGTGAAGGAAAAATGAATGGCGATTTCGTTGGGTAAATTGCAAATTAAGAAGGGATTTTGTGAACGTAAGAAAGCTCAGATATTATGAATTAAACAAATTTTAAAAGAAAAGTGTTATAATTAAAAATATTTTATTTTTTCCTGGAGGAATTATGGAGAGTAGCTACACAGCAAAAGACATTACAGTCTTAGAAGGAATAGAAGCAGTAAGAAAAAGGCCGGGTATGTATATTGGTTCCACAGGTTCCCGTGGACTTCACCATCTCGTTTATGAAGTTGTAGACAACTCTATAGACGAGGCTCTGGCCGGTTTCTGCTCAAAAGTAGATGTTTTTCTCCACCCAGACGGTTCAGTCACGGTGAGAGATGACGGCCGAGGAATACCTGTGGGAAAAGTGGAGGGTCTTGATATCTCTGCTGTGGAGGTTGTTTTAACTCGACTTCATGCGGGAGCGAAATTTGGCGGCAGGGGATATAAGGTTTCTGGGGGACTGCACGGAGTGGGAATATCAGTAGTCAATGCCCTCTCAGAATGGCTGGAAGTAGAGGTGAAAAGGGAAGGGAGGCTTTTTAAGCAGAGATACGAAAGGGGGGAGCCCGTAACCCCTTTACAGATTGTAGATGAAGCAAGCACGACTGGAACTATTGTGCATTTTAAGCCTGACCCTGAAATTTTCGAAGAGCTTAAATTTGATGCGGAGACGATTGCTCAGAGACTTAAAGAGATTGCTTATTTGAATCGAGGACTTTCTTTAACCTTAGTTGATGAGAGAAGTTCACCTCCTGCAAAGCAAGAGTTTTACTTTGAGGGAGGAATAGTCGACTTTGTAAAAGATATCAATCTCCGCCGTGAACCTCTGCACGAGAAAGCCATCTACTTTTCAGCTCAAGAAGAAGGAATGGAGCTTGAAGTGGCTATGCAGTACTGTGCGGACGACATGGAAAGAGTTTACGCTTTTGCTAACAGCATAAACAATCAAGAGGGTGGAACACACTTAGTCGGCTTCCGTTCTGCTCTTACCCGTACGATTAATGAATATGCACGGAATAAAGGACTTCTCAAGGGAAAAGAAGCCAATCTCACAGGTGAAGATGTGAGAGAGGGGCTGACAGCCATTCTCAGCTTGAGGCTTATTGAACCTCAGTTTGAAGGGCAGACTAAGACTAAGTTAGGCAATCCTGAAGTGAGAGGGTTTGTGGAAAGCGTTACGGCTGCTCGCCTAGCTGAATTTCTGGAGGAAAACCCAGGAGAGGCTAAAGCAATTATTAATAGAGCAATAATGGCGGCAAGAGCGAGGCTTGCTTCGAGGAAAGCAAGGGAGCTTGTTAAGAGGAAGGGTTTTTTAGAAAGCACGAATCTTCCTGGTAAACTTGCTGATTGCACTATCACTCGTTCTGAAGAAGCAGAAATTTTTATTGTGGAGGGTGATTCGGCAGGCGGCTCTGCAAAGCAAGCTCGGAACCGGAATTTCCAGGCAATTCTTCCTTTAAGAGGGAAAATTTTAAATGTGGAAAAAGCTAGCTTAAACAAGGTTCTTTCAAGCACAGAGCTTCAAGCTATTGTCCAGGCTTTAGGGGCTGGCATTGGGGAAGATTTCGACTTAAATGGGCTGAGATATCACCGCGTTATCATCATGACCGATGCCGATGTTGATGGAGCACACATAAGAACCCTTATACTCACATTTTTTTACCGCAACATGAAGCCTTTAATTGAGTCTGGATATGTTTACATTGCTCAACCTCCACTTTACAGAGTGAGGGGAGGAGGAAAGGACCATTATATCTACTCCGAGAGAGATTTGGAAAAGTTCTTAAAAGAGACAAAAGAGAAGAAGGTTGAAGTCCAGAGGTTTAAAGGCTTAGGAGAAATGAATCCCACTCAGCTTTGGGAAACTACTATGGATCCGGAGAAGAGAACCCTTCTTCAGGTCACAGTTGAGGATGCAGTGCGGGCAGATGAAATTTTCTCCATTTTAATGGGTGAGAAAGTTTTACTGCGGAGAGAGTTTATTGAAAAGCACGCCAAAGAAGTAAGATTTTTAGATATTTAGTAGGAGGTTAGATGCTTGAGTCTGGAGCTCAAATAAAGCAGGTAGAAATCGAGGAGGAAATGAAGCGCTCCTATATTGATTATGCTATGAGTGTAATAGTGGGTCGAGCGCTTCCCGATGTAAGAGACGGCTTGAAACCGGTTCATCGAAGGATTCTCTATGCTATGTATGACATGGGGATGCTGCCCGGCCATCCATTTAAAAAATGTGCGCGTATTGTAGGCGAAGTTTTAGGTAAGTACCATCCTCATGGAGACATGGCAGTTTATGATGCCCTCACTCGCCTGGCTCAAGATTTTGCTTCCCGCCATCCATTGATTGAGGGGCATGGAAACTTTGGCTCAATAGATGGAGATGCGCCTGCGGCTATGAGATATACAGAAGCTCGTCTTTCTCCTCTCGCCATGGAGGCGCTTCGGGATATAGATAAAGAAACAGTTCCTTTCGTGCCTAATTTTGATGAAACTCTCAATGAGCCGCAGGTTCTGCCTTGTCGCTTTCCTAATCTTTTAGTGAATGGCTCTTCTGGAATCGCGGTGGGTATGGCTACAAACATTCCCCCTCATAACTTAAGCGAGGTAATCGATGGCGTAGTAATGCTAATCGAAAACCCAGAAGCAATCATCAGTGATTTAATGAGGGTTATCAAAGGTCCTGATTTTCCTACCGGTGGCATAATCCTTGGTCGTAAGGGGATAAAGGAGGCGTATGCGACGGGAAGAGGAGTTATAAAGATAAGAGGAAAAGCGCAGGTAGAGGAGGATAGAGGGCGGTTTAAAATTGTCATCACCGAGGTTCCATATCAGGTAAACAAATCTCGCTTAGCGGCAAAAATTGCTGAGCTTGCTAGAGAAGGGAAGATTAAAGAGATTTCTGATTTAAGGGATGAGTCAGACAGGGAAGGAATTCGCCTTGTGGTGGAGCTAAAGAGAGACGCCATTCCTCAGATTGCTTTGAACAAGCTTTATAAGCACACCCAGCTGGAGACCGTTTTTGGGGTGAACATGCTTGCTCTAGTGGATGGGGTGCCTAAAACACTTAACTTAAAGGAGATGCTCTCTCACTACTTGGGGCATCAGAAGGAGGTTGTTTACAGAAGAACCTCTTTCAATTTGAGAAAAGCAGAAGAAAGAAGCCACATCATTAAAGGTCTATTAATTGCTCTCTCCCATCTCGATGAAGTGATTGAGGTTATAAAGAAGTCACGCGACCCTCAACAGGCAAGGGAAAGGCTCGTGGAAAAATTTGAGTTAACCCAAACTCAGGCACAGTCCATTCTCGACATGAAGCTGCAGCGACTCACGCGGCTAGAAAGAGAGAAGCTGGAAAGAGAGCACGCAGAGCTTCGGAAAAAGATAAAAGGATTTAAAGAAATTCTGGCTTGCGAGGAAAGGCTTCTTCAGGTTGTGAAGGAAGAGCTTTTGGAAGTGAAAAAGAAATACGGGGACGAGAGGAGAACCAAAATCAGCCGGGATGGAGGAGAGATTGCCGTTGAAGACCTAATTGCTGATGAAGAAGTACTCATTTCCTTGACAGGAAAAGGATATATAAAGAGGTTGCCACCTTCCGTTTACCGTCAGCAGCGTCGAGGAGGAAAGGGCGTTGTAGGAGCATCTTTAAAAGAAGGTGACTGGGTAAGCCGAGTTTATATTGCTACCACTCATAGCCACGTTCTTTTTTTCACTAATCGCGGTAGAGTTTATCGACTTAAAGTGCATCAAATTCCTGAGGCAGGAAGGACAGCTCGAGGCCAAGCGCTAGTAAATCTTTTGCCTTTAAAACCGAAAGAGAGAGTGATGGCAGCTGTTGCAGTGAAGGATTTTGAAGAGGGAAAGTACATACTTTTTGTCACCAAGAAAGGTTTAGTGAAGAGAACTTCTCTCAAGGAGTATGAAAATATTAGGTCAACTGGAATTGTGGCTTTTATTTTGAGAGAAGGAGATGAGTTGGTCCAAGCAAGGCTCACCAATGGAAGCAGAGAGATGGCTCTCTTTACCCGCGTAGGAAAATCTATTCGCTTTTCAGAAGAGGAGATTAGGCCAATGGGTAGAGCAGCTTCAGGTGTGAAGGGCATTTCCCTAGTTTCAGAGGAGGATTCAGTAGTGGGAGCAGTAGTTGTAGGTGAGGGTGATGTGTTGCTGGTTACAGAGAAAGGATACGGAAAGAGGACACCTTGGAGTGCCTTTCCCAAACAGCGGAGAGGAGGCCAAGGAGTAAAAGCCATCTCTTTCACTCCGCAGAAGGGTCATCTCGCAGGGGCAATTACGATCAAGGGAAAAGAGGAAATAGTTTTAGTTACCCAATCCGGTCAAGTGATTAGAATAAAGGCAAAAGGGATTTCTCGTCTGGGGAGGTATGCGCAAGGAGTCCGACTTATAAATCTTTCGCCGGATGACGCAGTTTCATCTGTGGTGCGCTTAGAATGAAAAAATTTGAATACATAGATCATACGGCTGATATGGGGGTTGTTGCCTGGGGTAAAGATTTAAAGGAAGTCTTTTTAAATGCAGCTTTAGCAGTCTTTAATTTTATGGTAAATTTAAAAGATGTCACTCCAGAAAAAGAGGTAAAAGTTGAGGTTGAAGCGGAAGATTTAGAGACACTGTTGATTGAGTGGATAAATGAGCTTCTCTATCATTTTGAAAGTAAAAAAATGGTTTTTTCCCATTTCGTAATAGAAGAGATTTCGGAGAGAAAATTGGTCGCAAGGGCGCTAGGCGAAAGGATTGATTTAAAAAAGCACATCTTAAAGGAGTATATAAAAGCGTGTACTTACCACCTTCTTAAGGTGGAAAAGAGCGGAGGTGGTTGGAGAGCCCAGTTTATTTGTGATGTTTAGGAGGAAGTAGTGAGGATAGAAAAGAAAGCACCGTTTATTTACGAAATTTCAAAAGAGTATAAGAAGGGAATGAGAGTTCCTGGAATAATCTTTGCGGACGAAGACCTGCTTAAGAAAGCGGAGGAAGATAGGGCAGTGGAGCAGGTTGCCAATGTTGCCTTTTTGCCCGGGATAGTAAGAGCCTCATTTGCTATGCCGGATATTCATTGGGGTTACGGATTTCCTATTGGGGGAGTGGCAGCGACTGACCCAGAAGAGGGCGGAGTGATTTCGCCGGGAGGAGTTGGTTTTGACATCTCTTGTGGGGTAAGGCTTATGCGGACAGAGCTCACTGTGGAGGAAGCACGACCCTATTTGGAGAGAGTAATGCAGGCATTAAATCGGAATACTCCCAAAGGCGTGGGAAGCCGGGGCAAGATTAAAGCGCGGAGGCGGGAGCTAGAAAAGCTGATGACGGAAGGAGTGAAGTGGGCAATAAAGAATGGTTACGGATGGCCAGAGGACTCAGAGCGTATAGAAGACGGTGGCTGTCTGGAAGGAGCAGATCCTGCCAAAATTTCTTCCCGAGCTTTTGAAAGGGGAGAGGATCAACCGGGTACTTTGGGAGCAGGTAATCACTTTTTGGAGATACAAAAGGTGGAAGAAGTTTTCGATGAAAAGACTGCTCAGGGATTTGGATTGTTTAAAGGTCAGTTGGTGGTGATGGTTCACTCTGGCTCGCGTGGATTTGGACATCAGATTTGCACTGATTACTTAAAAGTGATGGATAAAGCGATGAGGAAGTATGGTTTTTCCCTTCCCGATAGACAGTTAGCCTGTGCTCCTCTCGATTCACCGGAAGGAAAGAGTTATTTTTCTGCTATGGCGTGTGCAGTTAATTATGCTCTTTGCAATCGTCAAATCTTGGGGCATTGGGTGAGGGAATCTTTTGAACAGGCTTTTCAAAAAAGCGCTCGCTCTTTAGGGCTTGATTTAGTTTACGATGTCTCTCACAACATTGCTAAGGTTGAGTTTCATGAAGTCGATGGGAAGAAAAAGAGACTCTGCGTGCATCGAAAGGGCGCAACCCGCGCGTTCGGTCCTAATAATCCTTCTGTGCCGAGAAAGTATCGCTATCTGGGACAGCCAGTAATTATACCTGGAGATATGGGCACAGCTTCATATGTTCTGGTGGGAACAAGAGAGGGAGAGAAAATGGCATTTGCTTCCACTTGCCACGGCGCAGGAAGGGTGATGAGCAGAAGCGAGGCAAAAAGGAAAATTAGGGGAGAAAACTTAAAAAAGGAACTTGAGGGAAGGGGGATTTATGTTATGGCAGGACAACTAGCGCTTTTGGCGGAAGAAGCACCTGCTGCTTATAAAGATGTTTCCCGAGTAGTGGAGATTTGTGAAGGTGCAGGTCTTTCGCGAAAAGTGGCTAAACTTTTGCCCCTAGGAGTAGTAAAGGGGTAGAAAGGAGGGGATAATGGAGGAGAAAGAAGTTGGAATAGTTACTCACTACTTTTCAAAAATTGGTGTGGCAGCGGTGGAACTCAAAGACAAGCTAAAGGTAGGAGACACTATTCACATTAGGGGTCACACCACCGACTTCACGCAGGAAGTTTCTTCCATGCAGATTGAGCACGAAACCGTTTCTGAAGCGGGGACAGGTCAGTCCGTTGGAATCAAAGTGAAGGAAAAAGTTAGAGAACATGATGTTGTGTATAAGGTTATCAAGTAAATTAAAGTGAGAAAGACAAGCTTTCTTTTGGCTTCTTTAGCCTTAATTTTTTTAATACTTTTTCTTTCCCCTCGCGGGTTTTTCAAAGAAAGCGTGAAATTTACTTTTGATGAGAAGGGAAACTCTGCTGTGGAAGTCCAGCTCGACCCACCGTTTTATAAGAAGAGTATTTCTCCCCAAACTCTTTTAAAAACCAGTCTCTTTAAAAGCGACTATCTTTTCGTCGCTTACTATCAATTTAAATTGGAAGGAGATTTAACTCTTCCCCAATCTCCTAGGCCGGTTTATCTCGTCCTCTCGTTGCCTGGAAGTATAATTGAAAGCAATGCGGATAGAATTGAGGAGGGAAAGGTATACTGGTTGCTTACGGGTGCGCGGAAAGAAAGCTTCCTTCTTAAAACCAGATATATTCGATGGTGGTACATTCTCCTCTTTCTTCTTGCAGTTTCTTACCTTTCCTGGTGGTGGGTGAAGGGGAAAGAAGCAGTTGTTTCATAAAAAGTTTTCTGGTAAAGTTACCAAAAATTTACGAAAGGGGGTGAAAGAATGGATTTGGGGAGAGCTTTTTCTTACGTATTTGATGATAGTGAGTGGTTTAAAAAGGTTTTAATCGGTGGCTTAATTAACCTTGTTCCTATTTTGAACTTTGCTTCTACTGGCTACTTTCTAGAGGTGTTACAGAAAACTGCTTGGCGTCAAGAGACCCCTTTGCCTGAATGGGGCGATTTAGGAAATAAATGGATAAGAGGACTTCTCCTTACCATTATTGCTTTTATTTATGCTCTTCCTGGTGTAATTTTGATGGCGTTTAGCACTGTGCCACTTATTATTGCAGGAGTAGCTGAGAGAGGAGAAGGAGTTGCGGTTGGTGGAATGATGATTTTCATGCTACTAGGAGGGCTCTGGATTCTTTTAGTGCTGCTCATTTTCCCGGCAATTTCTGTGCAGTATGCTCTTTACGGAAATTTTGGAGCTGCCTTTCGTTTTGGAGACATAATTAAATTCATCACTCAAAATGTAGGCGGATATATCATGGCTATCATTGCCTTTTTAGCAGCAGCTGCCATCGGCACTATTGCTTCAATGGTTCCTCTGGTGGGTTGGATAGCCATGATTTTCGTTTACTTTTATGCCTATCTCGTTGGTGGCCATGCTTTTGGTCAACTAGCCCAGGGCTTGGTTCAGCAGGCACCTGCTTCTTCTGAAGCGCCGAGTGAGAGTTGATATAGGTTTGAACTTAGTTTAAAATAGCGCTGGCTTTAGAGGAGAGCAGTGAGTGCATCATTCGATGTAGTAGAGGTTATAGCAGCTATGGCTCTTGCTAGCGACTCGCTGGCGAATCATTGTACTTTTCATGCTTGGCGGGTTGCTTTACTTTCCACTAAAATTGCGGAGTTATGCTTTCCAGAGAGAAAAGCAGAAGTTTTCTATGCAGGTCTTTTGCACGACATTGGGGCGATTGCTTTAGATAAGCCTATCGTTTATTATCCTACCCCTCGAGAGCAAATTGGAAACGAAATTTTGAAGGAACACCCCATTAAGGGAGCACAAATAGTTTCCAATATTCCAGGTTTAAAAAAAGCTTCTCACTTTGTTCTTTATCATCACGAATGGTATGACGGAAGCGGTTATCCTTTTGGGCTTAGGGGAGAGGAAATCCCCTTTGGAGCTCAAATAATCAGACTTTCCGACTCCTTAGATATAATGTGTAGATATTTTAAGAAAGACGTCACCCGAGAGATGTCCTTTTTAGTGGGGAGAGAGTTCAGTTCTTTTGTTTGGGAAGCGTTTCTTGAAGTTTTAGGAGACCGCATTTTCTTTGAAGATTTTATGAGAGATGAAGTCTTGCCGGAAATCTTTCGGGAAGTAGAGGCAGCTCTTCCTCCGGTTGCCCTTCCTTCGGGAAGAAAAGCTATCCAGTCAAGCATTCAAGTTTTTGGTGAGATTGTTGATGCACGGCATCGATATACAGCAGGTCACTCCAGAAGAGTAGCCAAGTACACCCAGCTTATTTTAAAGGAACTTTCCTTTTCGAGGAGGGAAATAGATAGGGCTTATTGGAGTGCTCTTTTGCATGATATCGGAAAGGTGGCTATTTCAAAAGAGGTTTTAGATAAGCCTGGAAAATTAACGCTTGAAGAGACATCTGAGGTTAAAAAACACCCCTTAGTTTCCACGAAAATTTTGGAAAGGGTTACATTTTTAAAATCACTTCTCCCAGCTGTTTTTCATCATCATGAAAGATATGACGGGAAAGGCTATCCAGTGGGCTTAAAAGGGGAGAGAATCCCTTCTATCGCCCGAGCCATGGCAGTAGCTGATGCATTTGATGCTATGACAAGCGACAGACCATACCGTGTGCCTGTTTCTTCCAGAGAAGCATTGAAGGAAATTTGGAGAAATTCGGGAACTCAGTTTGATCCAGAGTTCGTGAAAGCTGCAAGCAAAGCATTAGCAGATTAAAAAAGGCGCAGCTCTTCTGTGTCTCCTTTCCTCCTCACTTCATTGGAGTAAATATGCGCTATTCTTAAGGGCTCAGGTAGTCTATGTTTCCTGGCGCAGAGAAGAACGAATTTGACTGCTTTATCCAGATCAACTTTATGGCCTATACTCACGAAGATAGGAGCAACTTTATCTTTTGTCCTCAAAGCTCTCCCGATTTCATGACCATTTTTTAAAAGAGGTGAGGTAGAGCCTCTTTTTTCATCTGGCTCTACATATTCGCCCACAAGCACTTTTTTAGCCACACCGATGCTGGGTTTATCCAGAATGACTCCTAAGTGGGAGGCGATTCCAAATCCACGGGGGTGAGAAATGCCGTGTCCGTCGAAGAGGATGATATCGGGTTCGGAATTTATTTTTTCAAATGCTTTCAACAGCGGAGGCCCTTCTCTAAAGACTAGAAGACCTGGAATATAAGGGAAACTTACTTTTTCCGAGAAAAAGGCTTTTTCGATTAAAGAAAAGTGAGGGAAAGAAAGCGAAACCACCACTCCATAAACCTTATCTTCTTCTTTAGAGTAAGAGACATCAGCAGCTGCTACCACATTTACTTCTTCAATTTTTATTTCCGATTTTAAAATTAACTTACGGGAAAGGCTTATTTGAATTTCTCTTGCTTCTGGTGGTGTTACATTAAAAGGATGAGCGTTTTTCACCCTCATGCCTTCATGATAGTGAAAAAAGGGAGAAAGGTCTAGCGAAAAAGATTTTCAATTTTTTTTCGGAGTTCCTCTTCGGGGATTCCACCAACTACTTTATCTACTTGTTTGCCGTTCTTATCTAGGAAAATAAAGGTCGGGATATACTGCACTCCATATTTCGCTGCCTCATCATCGTTTTCTTTCTCATCTACATTTAAACGCCTGAAATCTACTTTGCCTGAAAACTCTTTCTTTAGCCTGTCTACGACAGGCGCCATCTCTTGGCAGGTTGGTCACCAGGGAGCGTAGAATTCAATCAGAGTAGGCTTTTTAATTTCCACATTCTTTTTGTCGTTTTTGAGAGTAGAAGTAGATTTAGAGGTGGATTTCTGAAAGGTGCATGAAGTTGAAAAGGTAATAAAGATGAGAGGGAGCAAAATGAGGAGGAGAAAAGACATTTTTCCAAACTTTTTTAAAATTTTCATTGAAGCATGATATCAATTTAAGGCTAAATTTGTAAAGGGATTAAATCTCTTGAGAAGAAGGGAGTTAGAAACAACGGAGACTGAAGAGAGAGCCATGGCTAAAGCAGCAAGTTCGGGAGGAAGGAGAATTTGAAAGAAAGGATAGAGTGCGCCGGCAGCGATTGGAATGCCCAGAGTGTTGTAGAAAAATGCCCAGAAAAGATTTTGCTTGACTTTTCTCATGGTAGCTTTAGAAAGTTCAATGGCAACTACCACTTCCCTTAAGTCATCTTTAATGAGCACAATGCCCCCTGTTTCAATAGCTACATCTGTGCCTGAACCCAGAGCGATTCCCACATCAGCTTGGGCTAGCGCAGGGGCATCATTTATGCCGTCGCCAACCATAGCTACAAAACCAACCTTTTCTTGAAATTTCTTCACGGCATCTTTTTTCTCATGTGGAAGAACTTCTGCTAAAACTTCTTCAATTCCCACCTTTTTAGCTACAGCTTGAGCAGTTCTTTTATTATCTCCGGTAATCATAGCTGTTTTTAGATTCACTTTCTTAAGCAGCGACACCGCTTCTTTTGCCCTCTCTTTTGGGGTGTCTTCAATCCCGATTATGGAGATAATTTCACCATCTTGTGCTAAGTAAACGACTGTCCTTCCTTCTTCTTCCCAAGATTTTGCCTTTTCTTCAAAGCCATTTAAGTTGAACTTTTTATTTTCCATGAATTTCCTGTTTCCGAGATAAACCTCACTTCCATTTAAGTGTACCTTAACGCCTTCTCCAGGAAAGGCTTTAAAGTTTTTAGGTTCAGGAAAGGAGAGAGAAAGCTCTTTTGCTTTTTTTAAGATAGCTTCGGCTAAAGGATGTTCGGAGCGACTTTCTGCTGAAGCTGCCAGAGAAAGAGCCTTTCGTTCCCCAATTTTGGGTGAGTAAATTGAGACCACTAGAGGCTCTCCTTTGGTTAAAGTGCCGGTTTTATCGAAAACAATAGCTTTAACCCTTTCCACTTTTTGCAGAACCTCGCCGTTCCGTATTAAGATTCCTCTTTCAGCTCCTTTTCCCATACCCACAATTAAAGCTGTAGGAGTGGCTAAACCAAGAGCACAGGGGCAAGCAATGACGAGAACCGCAGTAGCAGCTGTGATGGCAAAAGGAACCCCATTACCAGAAACTAACCAGAAGATAAAGGTGAGGAAGGCAATGATTAAAACGAAACTCACAAAATAAGAGGAGACGATATCTGCAAGTTGCTGGATTGGGGCTTTGCTTCCCTGTGCTTCTTCAACCATTTTGATAATTTGGGATAAAACGGTTTCTTTGCCTACTCGAGTAGCCTTTATTTTGAGAAATCCCAGTTTGTTTAGGGTTGCCCCTACAACTTCATCGCCAGGTTTTTTCTCTCGGGGAAGGCTTTCTCCCGTGAGCATAGATTCATCAACAGAGGAATGACCATCCAAAACTACTCCGTCTACAGGTATTTTTTCTCCCGGTTTAATTAAGACAATCTCTCCTATTTTTACATCTTCAGCGGGAATTTCAACTTCTTCACCATTCCGCAAAACTCGCGCTTTTTTTGGGGAAATTTGCAAAAGTTTTTGAATAGATTCTGAGGTTTTCCCTTTAGCTCTCGCTTCCAGAAACTTACCTAGAAGAATGAAGGTGATTATTAAAACAGATGTCTCGTAAAAGACAGGGCCTTCAAAGAAAAATGTGGTAAAAAGGCTGTAGAAGTAGGCAGCAGAGGTTCCCAAAGCAATGAGAGTGTCCATATTTGCAGTTTTATTTTTTAAGGCAGCAAAAGCGGAGCGGTAAAAGCGCATTCCCGGTCCAAACTGCACAGGTGTGGCTAGAAGAAAGAGGAGAGCTTTCTTTAAAGGAAATTGGAGAAAGTAGGTTATGATGAGGGTAGGCACCGCTAGGCTTAAGGAAAAGAGAAAGAGTCTTTGAAAAAGTTTAATCTCCTTCTCTTGAGCTTTTTTCTGCTCCTCAATTGAGCTTTTCTTTTCTTTACTTTCTATGACTTTGTAACCTAAAAGGGCAATTTTTTCTTCAATTTCTTTTAAAGGAGTTATGTCGGAGTCGAACTCCACAAGAGCTTGCTCATTGGCAAAGGAAACATTCACTTCTTTAACCCCTTCTAGACCAGAAAGGACCTTTTCAATGCTTAAGGCACAAGCTTGACAGTGCATGCCTGAAATGGGGAGAACGATTTTTTTAAATGCCATTTCTTTCTTCCCTCTCTTTAATAATTTCAGTGGCTACAGGATAATAATGAGAAACTCTTTTGCTTTGGGGTCCAAAGAAAAGATGGATTAAAAGGAAGGAGAGGAAGAGAAATAGAAAGGCAAAGAGAATAGCCATTCCTTCTCCAGTTTTTCCAGTCGTCTTCCCAAGATAAAGGCCGAAGAAGTATCCTAAAAAGAAAAAAATGAGGGGAATAACGTAAAGAATAAAAGCAGCCGTAAGAGCTGTTTTTTCTTTTATCTCCACCTTCACCATGTCGCCTACCCGGGCTTGAGCCTTGTTTTCCGCTTCCGCCACTGCCTCTTTTCCTAAAGCAGTGAGAAGACAAGCTCCACACTTTTGGCAGGCCTCTTTTGTAGGTATGACCACTTTTACTAGATTTTCCTTTACTTCCACCACTCTACCTACCTCTTCCATTTATCTCACCTAGCGCAGAAATCTTTTAAGAGCTTCCTCCAGCTCTTCAATTAATTCGTCGCCATTTCCCTTCTTAATGGCATTGGTTACACATGTTTCCATATGACCTCTCAAAATAACCAGTCCTACTTTGTCCAAAGCTGCTCTGACAGCGGAAATCTGATTTAATATGTCGATGCAATAACGATCATCTTCAAGCATTTTTAAGATACCCTGAACTTGCCCTGATACTTTTTTTAATCTTTTTCCCGCTTCTTCCTTGTGTTTTGGAAGCATACTATACACCTCTAGGGTATTATACATAATTAAATTTGTTTGGTCAACAAAACCGGTTGGGTTCTGAGTGGCTGATGAAGAAATAGGGATGACTGAGGAGGAAGTTAGGGAAGCGTTCAAGCCATTTTTCCGCACTGGGGAGGTCCAGAAGAGAATGATTCGGAGAACGGGTCTAGGACTTCCAGTAACCAAAGGATTTATTGAGGGAATGGGAAGAAAGATTTGGGAAGAAGCGCCCTCTTCTTTTGAAATTGTTCACTGTTGAAGTCCGGGAATTAGCTTTGTTAAGTAGAGAGAGAGGCGAGTTAGGTTTCCTGTGAGGAGAAGAAAGCCGAAGAGGAGAAGAAAAAGACCGCTTATTTTCTCCACCGCATTTAAAAGCTTTTTCGTTTTCTGCAAAAAGGTTAAAAAGTAATCGAAGAGAAGGCCAAAAGCAAGAAATGGCATACCTATTCCTAGAGAATATGTGAGGAGAAGAGAAGCACCCTTAAAAGTAGACCCTTGAGCAGCTGCGTAAGTTAGAACCGCTCCCACCAGGGGACCTACGCAAGGTGTCCAGCCTAAGGCAAAGACTGCACCCAGAAGAAAAGCCCCACTCATTCCTAAAGATTTGCTTCTTCTCCAGGAAAGTCCATAGGTTTTTTGGAGAAATGAAAAGCGAATGAGTCCCAAAAGATGGAAGCCGAAGAGGAGAATAACAACTCCTGCTATCTGAGTGATTAAGGTGCGATAAGCTCTTAAGTAGTGACCTATCGTGCCTGCTCCTGCTCCAAGCAGAGTAAAAAAAAGGGAAAAGCCTAGGACAAATAAGAGATTTTTAAGGAAAGATATTTTCTCCTTCTTCTTGGAGGTTCCTGCAAGGTAAGAAAAGTAAGCAGGGATTAAAGGAAGAAGACAAGGCGAGAGAAAGGAGAGAAGTCCTGCGATAAAAGCAGCCATATAGGAAACATTATTCATAGTGTAAGAATATCAAAATAGGGATAAAGAGTTAATAGAACTTAACCCACGGAAGCTATTGGTGCCTTTAGGGTTTGAATAAAGACCTTGACCAGGCGAGGGTCGAACTGCTTGCCTGCTTGACTTTTGAGTTCTTGAAGAGCTTCTTCTTGCGTAAAAGCCGGACGGTAAACTCTTTCCGTTGTCATAGCGTCATAAGCGTCAACAATTCCTAAAATGCGAGCTAGAAGCGGTATCTCTTCTCCTGCCAGTCCTTTAGGATACCCGTGTCCATCCCAGCGCTCGTGATGGTAGAGGACCGTTTCGATAGCTGGGCCGAGAGCGGTAACCGATTCAATTATTTTCGCTCCAATCACGGGATGTTTTTCGATGGCTTTTCTTTCCTTTTTAGTGAGAGGTCCTTTCTTCTTTAAAATAGAGTCGTCAACTCCTATTTTTCCAATGTCGTGAAGAATTCCCGCTAGCTCAAGAGAGTCCACATCTTCTTGTGGAAGTTTAAGAGCTTTTCCAATGAGAACAGCATAGCGGGAAACATTTTGAGAATGACCCTTAAGATAAGGCTCTTTTGCCTCGATAGCGGTGGATAAAGCTTTAATGGTGGAGAGGAAAAGCTGTTTTAAGTTTTCTCTTAAGCGATCTTCCTCTATAGCCAGGGCAATTTGGGAAGCAAGAGTGTATAAGCCTTCCTCTACATGTAGAGGAAAGTGCATATACGATTCGTAGAAACATTCTAGTGTTCCCAGACTTCCTTGGAAACTTCTTAAGGGACAGGCAATAAAGGTTTTAAACTTTCCCAGAGCTCTCTTCCTTCCCAAAACTTCTTCAAGGGCGTAGATGAAGAGGCAGCTTTTTCTCTTCCTTGCTCTCTGGGAAAGCTTTCGGGTGGCTTTTACAATCTTGCTTCCCTGAAGGGACGGACTGATCCAAACAGCTTCCCCATTTTCACCTCTCAGAATAATATGCTTAGTTTCAGCTATTTTGGGGACAAGATTTTGAGCCATAATTAAGATATCGTTAAGAGAGCGAGAGCTGGCAAAGTATTTACCGGCTTCAGTGAGAACTTCAAGCGTTTTCAGTTTTTCGCAAAGAACTTGCATTTCAGAAAAAACCTTTTCGCTCTTCAACTCATTAGCAAGGGGAGATTTCTCTCCTGCGTAAACACGGCGTACAGTTTCTATAACTTTTTCGGCAGGTTCACCTTTGATTAAAAAGGCATCTACTCCTTTTTGGGCAGCTGAGGAGATTTTCTCTCTTTCCTCGTGTAAAGTAAGGATGACTATTTTTAGTTGAGGAAGGCGCTCTTTCAAAATGGAGACAAGCTCCAATCCTTCCAGGTTTGGCATTCTGATATCCAGAAGAGCTACGTCAGGTTGGGTAGTTTCAATTTTCTGTAAAGCTTCAAAGCCATCAGCTGCTACTCCTACTACTTCGATTTCGTCTTGAGTGGAGAAGAGAAGATTTAGAGAATCCCTGACTGCTTTCGAATCATCGGCGATAAAAAGTTTTATCCTTTTTTTCACTCGTCAACCTCTCCGTTTAGAGTTTCTTTATTTATCGGCAGATGGAAAGAAAACTTTAATTGCTTTTATGAGGGAAAATGAGTTCAGCTCATAAAGTTAAGACCTTTCAAAAACCTTTTTTTATGTGAGGGAATTGCTTCTTCTCCATTTGCTGCTAAGAGCACAACTTCATAACTTCATTTTTCGGAAAAGTTAACAATTTTCGCAATTCCGCAACTTAGGATTTTTCCTCACTTTTTAGGGTGAGCATTTTATTTAAACTTCCACTTCTATATCCCTCAAGGTCAATTGTTATATAGAGATAGCCAAGCTCTCTTAATTTTTTAGCGATTCTCTCTCTCCTTAGAGGTGAGAGAATTTTGGAAATCTCTTCTTTTCCCAATTCAATTCGGGCAATTTCTCCGTGGTCTCTTAATCTCACTGTGCTGAAACCCTCTTTTTTTAAAAAATCTTCTCCTTTTTCGATTTTTCTTAACTTTTCTGTAGTGATTTTCATTCCATAAGGAATACGGGAAGCAAGGCAGGCAAAAGGTGGCTTGTTCCAATTGGGAAGGGTATATCTTTTAGCTATTTTTCTCACTTCTTCTTTACTTAGTCCCACTTCTGCCAGGGGGGAGTGAATTCCCATTTCCTGGGCGGCTTTTTTTCCAGGTCGGTAATCTTTTAAATCGTCGGCGTTTGAGCCATCAACGATAGCGGCCAACCCATTTCTTTCCCTTTCCCTTTCTAGGACTGAAAAGAGTTCTTTTTTACAGTGATAGCAGCGATCAGGCGGATTTTCATAAAAGAGAGGATTTTTCGTTTCCTCTGTTTCTACGATTAAGTGGGGAGCTTGCAGTAAAGCAGCGATTTTCTCTGCTTCTTCCAGCTCTTTTTTGGGATAAGTGGGAGACTTTGCTGTCACGGCCAAAACATTTTCTTTTCCCAGAGCTTCAAGGGAAAGTTTTAAAAGGAGAGTGGAATCAACGCCACCAGAAAAGGCAATGACCACACTTCCCAGAGTCTTCAAAATCTCCTTAGCTTTTTCTTCTTTTTTCATTACACAATCTCCAGCATTCTCTCGATGCTTTTTAATGCCTTTTTCTGGATATCGGGCGGGATGGTGATTTGAGGTTTCAGGTCTTCCAACGAGAAGAGAACCTTTTCTAGGGTTATCTTTTTCATGTTAGGGCAGATTGCATTTTTAGAAGCGGGATAAAATTCTTTCTGCGGATTTTCTTTTTTTAGTCGATGTAAAATTCCAATTTCCGTCCCGATTATAAATTCACTGGCTGGATTTTCCCTGGCGTAGCGGACAATACCTCCCGTGGAACCTACTTCATCTGCCACTTCAATTACTTCTGGAAGGCACTCTGGGTGGACGATGACTTTTGCTTCTGGATATTTCTCTTTCTGCTTTAAAACATCTTCTTTGGTGATGCGGACGTGGGTGGGGCAGAAACCGTTCCAGAGGTGGATTTTCTTTCCAGAGATTTTTGAGGTGATGTAGAGCCCAAGGTATTTATCTGGAACGAAAAGAATTTCTTCATCACAAAGACTTTTCACCACCTTCACTGCGTTAGCGGAAGTGCAGCATACATCTACTAAAGCTTTAGTGGCCGCAGTGGTGTTTACATAAGCTACTGTGGTCAGGTGATTGAGCTCTCTCTGTCTTTCCTTTAAATCCTCTGGCGTGATCATTTCAGCCATTGGGCAACCAGCATCGATATCGGGGAGGATGACGATTTTATCTGGATTTAAAATAGCAGCTGTTTCTGCCATAAAGTGCACTCCGCAGAAGATAATGACTTCCGCCTTCGTTTTAGCTGCTTCCTGAGAAAGCCCAAGGGAATCTCCTACGTAGTCAGCGATGTCTTGAACTTCTCCCCTTTGATAGTTGTGGGCAAGAATAACAGCTTTTCTCTTTTCTTTTAATTCTTTTATTTTTTCTGTAACTTCTTTAGTCTTCATTTTCTGAATTAGTGGATAATTATAGCAAATAGCTCCTTTCTTTACTTGCCTTGAGCAGTTTCTCCTGTTAGCTTTAACCTATGCGGGATTTAAAAGTCTATTCTTATGCAGGCTATAAGTATCCGGAAAAACCTATCTCTTTTATCTACCTGGGTAGAAAGTATGAGGTTTGTAAAATTCTCTCTTTTTCTCAAGAAGAAAGGGAGGGAGAAAGAATGCTTACCTTTAAGGTAAAGACGAAGGGAGGAGAAATTTTCCACCTTGCCTATAATTTAAAAAAGAAGGATTGGTTTTGGATTTAAAAACTTTCTTCAATTACACCTCCTCCGAGGACAATATCGCCTTGGTAAATCACTCCTGCCTGCCCAGGGGTGATCGCTTTTTGTGCCTCTTCAAACTGAACTTCAAATCTTTTTTTATCAATTATCTTCACATTTGCGGGAGCTTCCTTGAATCTATATCTGATTTTTACCTGAGCTTTAAATTGGGAGGGAGGTTTTTTCCAGAAAACCCAGTTTGCTTTATTGGCAATAAATGACTTCTTGTAAAGGTCCCTTTCTTCTCCCACGATAACAGTGTTTTTTTGATGGTCAATGTCAATTACATAGAGAGGTTTTCCTAAGGGGATGCCCAAACATTTCCGCTGTCCAATAGTGTAAAAAATAATCCCTTTATGCTTACCCAACACATTTCCCTTCTTGTCTAGGATAGGACCAGTCTTAATTAAAGGAAGATATTTTTTAATAAACTTTCGGTAATCCCTTTCCGGAATGAAGCAGATTTCCTGACTTTCGCTCTTTGAAGCTACGCAAAGGTTTCTTTCCCGCGCTATCTGGCGCACTTCTTTTTTCTTTAAGTTTCCTAAAGGGAAGAGAATGCGAGAAAGGTTTTCCTGGTTGAGCATGTAGAGGACGTATGACTGATCCTTTCCTTCGTCAATACCCTTTTTAAGAGAGTAAACATTACTTTTTTTGTCGTAGCTAATGCGAGCGTAGTGTCCAGTGGCTAGGTATTCTGCGCCTAGAGAAAAAACTTTTTTTAAGAGAAGGTCAAACTTGATTATTTCATTGCATTTAAGGCAGGGATTGGGTGTTCTTCCGGAAGCGTATTCTTTTATGAAATAGTCAATCACGCTTTTTTTGAAAGCCTCTTTAAAGTTCAGTGTATAGTGAGGTATTCCCAGAGCGAAAGAAACTTTCTTTGCCTCGTTTACAGCTTTTAAAGAGCAGCACCCCCGATAACTATCTGGAAGGGAGGCTTCCTCTTCCTCCCAGAGGGAAAGAGTCACTCCGATAACTTCATAACCTTCTTCTTTTAAAATCAGAGCAGCGACTGAAGAATCTACGCCGCCGCTCATAGCCACAACTACCTTTTTCTTCATAACTTTAATTTTATTTTGATTTTCCTTCTTTCTGAAGAAGGCGACTTTTTAAACGGCAAAAAGCACAAGGGGGATGAGTAGTGGGAAGACCGCAGGTGGGGCACTCACTTAAACTCATTTTCTCTTCCTCAAAAAGACCTCTTGCTTTTTGCAGGAACTCTCGGTAAAAGCGGAGCTTCGTACCCGGAGATTTTTTTTCAATTTGATTTATGATACCTTTTAAAAAGATGGTCGTTGCGCCCTGAGAAAAAGGGCAGTCCTCGTATATATAATCAATCTGATTGAGCATTGCATAAGCAGCGCTTTCTCTTTCCGTGACTTCGCAGAGAGGTTTGATTTTTTTTGCCAATTTGGGATGCCAAGAGGAAAGGAGAGGAGACTGCCTTCCTAAATAGCCTATCTTCCAATTTAAAAGGTTTGAAAGAAGAACAGCTGTTTCATCGTCGAGATTATGTCCAGTGGCGATAGCTGAATAACTTCCGTTTAAAGCCTCCCGGTTCATCAAGTATCTTTTTATCAGGCCACAGGTGGCACAGGCTTTCCTTCCTTCTCTTTTGGCCAAGTGAGGCAGAGTGAAGCCCACTTCTTTCTTTAGCTCCACGATTTTTAGATTTCCTTTAATTTTGTGAGCAAATTTTCCCGTTTTTTCTCTAGACTTCTTCGAGTACTCATCTATCCCTAAATCTATATGCAGAGCATCCGCTTTATAACCCAATTTTTTCAGCAAAAACCAGGTGTTTAAGCTGTCCTTTCCTCCCGAAACAGCGACCAAAACCTTATGGTGAGGGGAGAGGAGAGAATACTTTTTAATGGCTTCTGAGACCCTTCTTTCAAAGAACTCTTGAAAATGAGAGGCGCAAAGCGAGATATTATGAGCCCTCAATTTTATAACTGCTTTTTCCCCGCATTTTTTACACTTCATACAGTTACCTCAATTAAATAAGGTCATATTGAGAAATTTTGTTGTGTTTTGAGATTTTGAAAATTAGGAATTATTTTTTAACCTCCTGAAATCACGTTAACGATTTTTATCTCATCACTATCGTAAAGTTGAGCATCTTCGGTTAAAAGCTCATCTTTTCTAATTACCAGAACAGTTTCTAGGTTGAGGTCGAGCTCTTTTAAAACATCTCTTAGTCTTTTGTTTCCCTCTAAAATAATAATCTTTCCTCCAATTTCTACTTTCATGAGCAGACCTCACACTGGGGATTCTTTTTTACCTTTACCATTTTAAAGGTAAGTGTCTCTAAGTTTACCAGGAGTATCCTCTCCTGGGTAGAAACTTCCTTCCCTGCGAGGCATTTAATTGCTTCCGTAGCTTGGAGAAGACCTAAAACTCCAGGAGTTACTCCAAGTACGGGGAAGACCTCTTCTCTTCTTGATTTATTTCCAAAAATGCAGTTTAAACAAGGTGTTTCTCGTGGAATGTATGTGTAGAGATAACCCTGCCATCCTTCAACAGCTGCGGAAATTAGAGGTTTTTGAAGTTCGGTTGCCTTGCTATTTAGAAATAATCTTCCCTCCAAGTTATCTAAACAGTCAATTAAAAGATGAGCCTCTTTCCAGATATCCACCGTTTCCTGAAGCTTTTCCGCATAAGCAGAAATCTTGATTTCTGCATTTAAGGAAAGGAGCCTTTCTTTGGTCAATTTAGCTTTTTCTCTACCTACCTCCTTTGTTTGATAAAGCACTTGGCGATTGAGATTAGAAATTTCTACTTTCTGTGGGTCAAAGAGGAGGAGATTTCCCACGCCTGCAGCAGCAAGATAAAGGGAAGCTGCACTTCCCAATCCTCCCAACCCAAAGAGAGCAATTTTAGAGCTTTTGAGTTTCTCTTGGGATTCTTCTCCAAATCCTTGTAAAATTAGTTGCCTTTCATATCTTTCTAACTCTTTTTTTGAGAGCATATAAGCTATTTTAGGAGAAAGAGCTTTAGTTCTAAAGAGCTAAAAAGCAAGAGAGGTGAAGAGAAAAGCTTAAGGCTTCAGTTCTTTAGCACTCCCTTACAGGATTTTTTCTTTACAGGATTTTTTCTAAGTCCATCTGTAAAATTTTGCGCGTTTCTCTCTCTAAAGATTCCGGAAGACCCTCTATTTCCACATTGAGAAAGCCCCGCACGATGAGGGAGGTGGCTTCCTCTTCCGAAATCCCTCGAGACATAAGGTAAACAATTTCTTCTTCCGCTATTTTCCCTACCGCAGCTTCATGGGAAAGCTCAACCCCTTCACTTTTTGCTTGAAGGGAAGGAATGGCTTGGATAAAGGATTGAGGTGAAAGGATTAAGCCCTGGCATTCTAGATGGCCTTTCACATTGGGAACTTCTCCTACCAGCTCTCCCCGAGCAATTATGCGAGATTTTTCAGCCCCTATGACTCGACTTAAAATCTCTGCTCCACTTCGTGGGGCTTTAAGAACTGCTCTCGAGCCTGAATCTATGAAGGAATCTTTAAGACCGTAAATTGTGGTTTGGAATCTCACTTTAGAATTCTCTCCTATAAGATAAGCTGTGGGATAAAGCTGAAGATTTTTAACAGGTCGCAGACAGATGTAGTTACTGATAAAGATGCCATTTTCCTTAATTATAATTCCAGTGCGCGGTCTCACCTCCACTTCGCGAGCCCAGTTGTGAATCATAGTGAAGGTAATTTTGGCATTTTTGTGGACGTAAAATTCTGATACCCCGATGTGAAGAGCCGATTTAACTTGGCGGGAAGTGGTGCATCCAGTGATAATGTGAAGCTCCGCTCCCTCTTCAGCGAGAATAATATTGTGAACTCTCTGAGCCACGCCTTCTTTTCCAATAAAAAGGCAAGCTTGAAGGGGAAAGGTTGACTTAATTCCCTTTTTTGCCCGAATGAAGTAGCCGTGTGTGGGATTGAGAGCCGTTTGGGCTGTGTACTTATCTGCATCGGAGGAAACTGCTTCCCACATATAGTTTTCCAGCCAAGGATACGCTTCTTTAGCTCTGGAAATGGAGAGAACTTCTAGTCCCTTTTCCTTGCTTCGGGCGCAGATGACGGACTTATCGATTTGAAAGAAGGTTCCGCTTCTTCCCTTTTCGCTCAGGTCAATTCCCGTTTCTAGGGCAGCTTCTTTATCTTCAGAGGAAATTTCCTTTAAAGAGATTTTTTCTTCAGGCGGCTCTTGGTATTGAGAAATGTCAATATCTGGCCCAAAAGAGGCCCGCTTTGAGACAGCTTTTTCAGCTTTTTTTAACTTTTCTTTTAAACTTTCTTTGCTTCTTTGCATTGGGCACAAGCTGCATAACCTTTCTCTTTTATTTGAGTAAGTATCTTTTCGGGCTCTCCGCAGCAGGCAATTTTCCCATCGTATAAAACATAAGCTTTATTTACTTTAATATAGTCGAGAATATGCCCATGATGAGTGATGACGAGGGCACTTTTCCCTTTTAAGAAATCTTGAAGAGCCTTGCCTATAATTTCGATATTTTCGATATCTACTCCGGAGTCGGGCTCATCAAGCAAAATTAGATCTGGATTCATACTCATAAGTTGCAAGATTTCAGAGCGCTTTTTCTCTCCCCCTGAAAAACCAAAGTTAACTTCTCTCTCCAAAAATTCTTTCATATTTACTTTTTGGGCTAAGGTTTTTATCTTTCTTTCTGTGAGTTCATTTGCAGTAATGTGAAGAAGTTCTCTTAGTTTTACTCCTCGGATGTGAGGTGGTTGTTGAAAAGCAATAGTCATTCCCATTTTTGCTCTTTCGTTTATGGGAAGGTGAGTAATGTTCTTTCCTTTAAAGATGATTTCCCCTTTTTTTATCTCATATCTGGGATGTCCGAGCAGGGTGTGAAGGAGAGTGGTTTTTCCTGCGCCATTTGGGCCTAAAAGGGCCACTTTTTCTCGTAGGGAAATGGAGAGAGAGACCCCTTTAAGTAGAGTTTTTCCTTCAACCTGAACATTTAAATCTTTTATTAAAAGCATTTCATCTTGAGAAAGTTAGCACAAGAGAGTAAAGATGCCAAGGGATAAAGAAATTTCAAATCCCAAGTCCCATCCAAAACTTCAAACTCTTTGTTTTGTGCCTACGATTTGGGGCTTGGTATTTCTTTTGGGATTATTTTTTCCTCACAAAAACGTGGTAGACTGTGGGATCTCCCTCTTCTTCTTCGATTTTTAAAAGCTCGTTTCCTGTGCTTTGAACCCAGGCTCTTATATCTGGCTTAATTCCCTCATCGGTAGCGATAATCTCTAGGACTTCTCCCGGCTTCATCTCTTTCATCTTTTGGGTGGTCTTGATTATAGGCATAGGACAAAGAAGACCAAAGCAATCCAATTTTTCATCTGCCTCCATTCCAACCTCCTTAGATAAAAAGACTTATCTTTGATTCCTTAGCTAGAGAGACGAAGGTAGCTGCTCCTGCGACTTCATCTACCTCTGGGATTAAATCTTTCTTCTCAATACCCATTACTCCTAAGGTTGTGGAGCAAGCCACAAATTTGACACCCATTTCTTTAGCCGTTTTTAAGAGCTCATCCAAGGTGGGCATATTCGCTGCCTTCATTAATTTTCTCATGAGAAATGTTCCCACTCCGCCCATATTCAGCTTGGAGAGCTTACGAGGTTGAGTGCCGCTTCTGTTCACAAAAGAGAGCATAGTTTTAATAATTCCTCCCTTAAATCGGGGTCCAGGTTTGGTGATAACGTTTAATCCAAAGAATGTGAAGAAGATAGTAACTTCCATTCCCATTCCTGCGGCCGCAGTGGCAATGTTGAAGCAGGCGAGCGCTTTATCTAAATCTCCGCTGAAGAGAACCAGAGTGACCTTTTCTTTCATTTTTCACCTTCCAGTTTTGTCCCGCAGTGGGGGCAGAATCTTGAATCTAGAGAAGCTGTCTCACCGCACTCAGGACAGATTTTTAAAGAGCGGCCACAGGATTTGCAGTAAGGAATTATTTCCGTGAGAGCAGAATCACAATAAGGACAGAGACACCTCTCTTCTTCTGCCTCTGCCGCTGCCCTTTCCTCTTCTCTCTCTTTTTTCACTTCTTTTTGAGGCACCTTCTTGCCTGCTTTTTTAAGCTGATAATCTTCGATAGCTTTTCTTAAAGCCTCTGCTCCTAAGTTAGAGCAGTGAAGTTTATTGGAAGGAAGTCCACCTAGGGCTTCTGCTACGACCTTATTTGTTATTTGTAGAGCTTCTTCGATTTTTTTTCCTTTGGCTAGTTCCGAAATCATAGAAGAAACAGCAATAGCAGCTCCGCAGCCAAAGGTTTGGTATTTAATGTCTTCAAGCCGACCATCTTTAACCTTGATGTAAAAGGTCATCATATCTCCACAAATGGGATTGCCGACTTCTCCAATTCCATCTGCATCTTCTATTACACCTACATTTTTAGGGTTCATGAAATGTTCCATCACTTTTTCACTGTAAACAGCCATTATGAACCACCCCTTTCTTGGATAAATTTGGTGTAGAGAGGAGACATTTTTCTCAGTCTTTCCACGATGGGGGGGAAAACTTCTAAGAAGTAGTCTATCTCCTCTTCCGTGTTTTCTCTTCCTAGGGAAAGGACAAGTGAGCCCTGGATAATTTCAGGAGGAATGCCCATAGCAGTGAGCACATGGGATGCCTTCAAGGCTCTGGAAGTGCAGGTAGAACCGCTGGCAGCCGCAATTCCCTGAGCATTCAAAAGCATGAGCATGGCTTCACCTTCTATAAATTCTACGCAGAGACTCACGTGTCCTGGAATTCTCCTTTCCGGATGTCCTGTAAAGTAAATCCTCTCAATCTTTTCAGAAATACCTTCCTTCAATTTTTTCTGAAGGGAAGAAAGACT
>FWPU01005790.1_pt1 | contig 26023 bp, 23 predicted proteins | sample 2228361 | NCBI WGS metagenome assembly FWPU01 (sample SAMEA103939777, study PRJEB20133) | metagenome | reverse complement strand
ATCCCGGGCCGGTAATCGCAGCAACGTTCTCGGCGCCGCTAAAGTATTCTCCCTGGGCAGTGAAATCCCATGGAAATCCATTCTCGTCTACCCGAAGATGTAAATCGCGCACACTCCTGCCACCAAGGGCAGTTTGCGGCTTACTTCACTGTGGTTTGTGAAATCTCTCTCTTCTGCCAATCTGGGCGTGGTTTGCGGAGAACGGGGTCCCAACCCCACCGGAACAGGAACCAAACAGGTTCCTCAGAGATTTGATCACTCCAGGGCGACACTGACCGGATATACCCGGTAGCAGATGGCTCGGGCGTCATCGGGAACGCGGCCATCCAGACTTTGAAATCCGCAGCGAGGCAGAGCTTGTCCAAGATGTCTCGCACGGTGACGTCATTTAGCGTGAATGAGACTCGTCGGTCTCCGAGGCCAGTGGCCCAGCTATAGCCTATACCTCCGGGAAGCTTCTCCTCTTGGGGATCGTGGATTATTTGTTGAACCCGAATTTGTAATCGTCTTGCGGCGAATTGTACATAGTCCTCCTTGACCTCGTATTCTTCCAGCCGCAGATTCAAAACGTTTCTTTGATTCTCGCGCAGGGACCGAGGGAAAACATGCAGGACGCCGTTTCTCACATCCCACTCGTATCCCGGCTGATTCCGAAGAAGCGATTCCACAACGCGGCGAACTGACGTAGAGTGAAATTCGAGCTCGACTTTCTCGCCGCTGTCCCTTATCCACTCGATGCCCATCGGTATTTCGAATTCTGCGGCCACCCTGACAACTGCCTGCAGAAAGCTGTCCTCAACAAGAGTGTACTCGCCAACAGCGGCGTCTAGCTTTGCCTCCAGTGCTGGCTCTTGCTCAGCAGGCAGAAGTGGAATCGAAGCACTCAAAATCAGCACGAACACTGCGAAGTAACGCATGGTCAGGTCACCTCCCGTCTGCCAAGATCCTGTTGCACTCGTACCTCAAAGACACAGGAATCTCCCATCCGTTGATTCGCCAGAGCTGATTCGCGACAGTCGCACAACCTGTGATGCATTCTCCAGCCGGGGATCGGCAAATGGTGCTGCAGATCCCCAAGGTTTCGCTGAAACGTCCTTGACTGTTTGTGACGGCGCCCGCACAAGGCCCCGTGCCTCCCCGACAGGTGGTCTTAAAGCCCGTAAGATTGCAAGTGTTTGGAGACCCTGCGAAGATCGTATCCCAAAACTCCATGCCCGCGAATTGTATCGGCCGGAAGAATCGGTCTTGGACTTCGTAGATGAAGGTTCTTGTGACTCCACAGCCTATTCGATCATCAGGAAGCGTACACTGCCCATTTGCAGTGGTGGAATCAGTTCCAGGGACTATGGCAAGGTGCGTAGGCTTCTGGACGGTGATGAAGCCGACGGCGGTGGAGGACTGATTGTTCATCGTGTAGGTGACCTGGATCGGCACGTCATTCGGGGCGCCGCTCTCGCTCTGCGAGGTCACGGTGACTGTAGCCGAAGTAGAGTTCGTCAGTGCCACCTTGGTGCTGCTGGTGCTCCAGTTGAACGTCCCGCCGCCGGGATTGCCGGTGGCGGTGAGTTGCATGGAATTCGGACCGCTGAAGCCGGGGCCGCGCAGTGGCACGTTCGCGGGACCGGAGATGCTGACCGTGGGCCGCACCCGCACCGGGTTGAAGCTGTTGCCAGTTCGAGGTACGCAAGTCGGCTCCGGCGAGCAGAGGAAGCAGTCCTGCTCAGGCCCATAATACTGAATGCTGGTTAAGACCGTTGTCTCCCCCGGTGCCACCAGGGATACAAATCCCGGGCCGGTAATCGCAGCAACGTTCTCGGCGCCGCTAAAGTATTCTCCCTGGGCAGTGAAATCCCATGGAAATCCATTCTCGTCTACGCCAAAAATGTAAATGTTGCGCACGTCGCCGACGAAGCCTTCAATGGGAACTCCACTGGGCGGATCGAATTCGATAGATTGCACGCAAATGGCAGTGTTATAGAACGTCAGAAAGCTCTTCGTGCGGCGGTTGATAACCAAGGCTTCCGTAATGACGCTGGCTGTGGGATTCCCGGCCACTTTGCGGAGACGATAGCCGCCAAGGGTTACGCCGACGGGAATGACTTCGCCGTCGCTGTCTGGCTGTCCATCTGAGATGACCTGTCCGACGTCCACCAGTTGGGAGCCATGGCCTGGCAGCGTGAGCTCTGGAAGCTCGTAGCTGTGCTTGATGCCATCTGCATGATAGTCGAGCGAGACGAGCACGCGTGATTCTTCGGAGTCGGCATTGTAGATTCCGAGCAGCGTGTTGTGGTCGCTGTCCACCCGCCAGTGCCAGCCTTCACGGATGTTGCCCTCGACCCAGTTCAGAACGCTGCGGATGCTATGCTCGCCATTTTCGCTGACGCTCACCATCGCTGCCACCACACCGAATTCCGGTCCCGTGTAGCGCACTTCGAGACTCGCCCACGGTGTTTCCGGCGGAATCGTGTTCTCCAGGTATGGATGCAGCGCAATCACCTGTGTGTCGGTTGGGGCAATTCTGACCGGAATCGTCAGCTCCTGCTGGCCTTCGCCCGTGCGGTAGCCCACGGCCAGACTGATGTCGGTGGGATTGGGCCAGAAATTATGCAGTGCCAGGAGGGGACGGAATTTCGTCCCTTGCGGAAGCCCCAGGACAGGGTCCGCCCGGCCTGTGGCAAAGCGCGGCGTTCGCAAACCCACCGCCCGCTCTTGCTGCCAAACGTCAGCCCGTAGAAAATCAATCTCAGCCGAAAATCCGTGGTTATTGAACAAAACGCCGTGGGCTTTCAAGGCATCCGGCACGCCTTCATAACTGAACTCGATTCCCCCTGCTGTCACGTCTCGCAAGCCGATGGATCGCAGCGCCCGCCGGAACGGAAACTTGTGAAACTGCCCGCTGCGGAGCCAGAATGGCGAAACAGCGTAGCCTCGCCCGGAAATCTGCAATCGCGGGCTCACCTTCATCGGCTCCTCAGAAGCATTGTGCAGGACAACGAAGCCGTCTGTTCCTTCGTCGTGAAACCAGAACACGCCGCGCACCGGCACGAGAGGGCCGGCGGCGAATACGGGATACATAAAGAAATTCCAGGCGATGCCCCGCTCCGGGTTTGTCACACTCACACTGCCCATCAGCGCCTTGGGGGTCGAGGCGCGGAACTTCACCTCCAGGGATCCCTCCCGACTTGCACGAGCAGCCAGAGATTCCGGTAGCGTCTCAAGCACCCGGTTGAGATGAATAGCCGCCGCCTGCCGCGGTTCCAGCTCGATTGGATCCAGATAGAATTCCTCTCCGCTCTCAAAGTAGAGCGAGATATGGACAGTCAGCGTTTCTTCAGCGCGGTTGTTTTTCATCTCAAGTGTGGACGTGAAGCCCGGCTGAACCGTCCAGTAAGCCGCCCATAAGACCTGTTCAGGCGTCTCCTCCTGTCCGGTGGCCCCGGCGGGCGGGCTCCCAGGAGAAAAGGAAGCGATAGCGAAAGCGCATAACAGCAATGCGGTCGGCAAGGCGCGGAGAGGTGTATGCATGAGAATTCTCCAGCGCGGGGGATGAGGGCCTTCTAGCACCGGGGGGGGTAATGTCAAGAGAAAGTTATCACAACGATATCACGCGCGGACAGCAGCCACAGCGCTAGCAACAGCAGCGGCGACGCGTTCGATTTGCACATCGATGAGGTCCATGCCCTGATGTGGGGACATCCACGACCAAGTGCAACTCTTACTTGGCCTTGATGTACTTTATGAGATCAATTCTAGAATCAAATACACTCGGTAGTTTTCCTTGGTGCGCCGGCACGCCCTCGGGAAAGATTCCGCCGCCTCCCCTGACGGTTTGCCTCTGGGTTCTGGCCAACTTCCCCAGGTCTTGTTTCACACCGCTACCTCTGGCACCCCATGAGTAGAGAGAATCGGCTGTCACTTCAAAACACTTTCGGAATTTTAGACGCAAAAACCGTCCGCCGACCGCACCTGCAGAGGATTTTGCTTCTTTCCCCGCAGGTGCTTCGCTGCACGGAGCGCCAGCGACTCCAAGAATGCGTGAATAGCAAAAGGCCAGTTTGCCACCAATACCGTCCCTCGATGTCGAACATGCAGCACCACCTGGGGCATGTTGTAAATCACCGCTCTCACAGCGCCAACCACTGAGAAACCGTCCGCACTTCCGGCTCAAATGTGGCAGAAACTTCCATCCTCGGTCCCATCTTCCGCCCACCACCCTGCCATTTTGCGCGACCCGGAATGCCTCAAAAGCTTCGACCCCGATCCGCTAGAATCCGAGGTCTACCTCGACGACATTCACGACCTCACCAGCCGCCCGCCTGGCCCTCACGCACCATCGCTGCAATCGAACGACAGGAGCGCCGATCCGGCATCCTCTCCTGTTCATCGGGTCTGCTTGGTGTCCATTTCTGTAGCGCAAGAGGGAGAGCGGACAGGACACGAGAAACTTAATGTGCGGGAAGCGGAAACGCTACAAGTCGGCATGGGCATGAATCACGAGGTGGTGGAATTGGTAGCGGTACCGGGAATCGAACCCGGGTTTCCAGATTGAGAATCTGGCGTCCTAACCCCTAGACGATACCGCCAGTGCGGCCAGTGGTCACGCGCCATGCGCGACCGACTCTAGTGTTATAGCCTGAGCTGTCTGGAGCGTCAAGCCAGGCGTGTTCGCCCGGGCCCGTGGCTACGTTGCGCTTTCGGAGGAGCCTGCTCATGCCGGCTTGGAGTGGGTTTCCGCGGGCGCTGCTTTCTGTTCTTGTCCCTGGGCCACAGCACGCCGCGTCACAATCCTGCGGTAGGGGCGAAGCGAAAAAAACCGAAGCCGGCAGGCGTCGCAGCGGTACACAGGGTATCCCAGCCGGCGCAGGGTGCGTTTATATAGCGGGGCCGAAACTCCCAGGGAGGTGCGTTCCAAATCCAGGTTGCCGCACTGCGGACAATGGGCGTAAATCGAATGCGCTGCGGCCGTCACCCAGCCACGGAAGCGATGCTCACAGGTGCGGCAGCGCCAGGGTCGCAAGCCGATCAGCGTGCCCAATAAGTCCACCAGGCCCCGCCGGCGCGACCGTCGGCATGAGCCACTCTGGCAGCGGGGGCAGATCAATGTTCGCTCGCAGAGGGAAGTTGCCGGGCACCACAGCATAGGCGAGAACAACCGCTCCAAGCAAGCAAAACCGTGCGCGGGTATCCGGACCCAACCCGTTCTGGGCCCTGAGTCTCGAATCAGCGTCGTCCCTGCTGCTGGTGTAGAATCTCAAGGTGAGACTTTATGCCTGATTACACCGTCGAACACGCCCGCGCCGGGATCAAAGCCCGGTTGCCGCAGTTAGAAACCTGGCCGAATCAGTTTCCCGGCTACACGATCACCATTCGTTTTCCTGAATACACGTCTGTGTGTCCGAAGACGGGCCTGCCGGATTACGGGATCATCACCATCGAATATCAGCCGCGGCGGCAGTGCCTGGAGCTGAAGTCGCTGAAGCTGTACCTGCTGTCGTACCGCAACCTGGGCATTTTTTATGAGAATGCCGTCAACCGGATTCTCCGGGACATTGTCGCGGCCGCCCGTCCGGTCTGGTGTGTGGTCCGCGGAGAATTCACTCCGCGGGGCGGGCTGACGACGAAAGTGGAAGCGCGCTGGCCGCACCGCAGATTGTCTCTTCGATGAACCATTCGCGGGGCGGCAGGGTGGACAACCCTCGACGGCTGGAACATAATCGTATAGGCAGGGATTTGCGGCTGTGCAGCCCATCGGAGGAGGTTCGATGAGTACAGCACCTAACGTTCCGCAGGGCCAAGGGGATGGCGGCGGACAAATCGAGACCGCGTCTACGCCACGATGGATTATTGTGGCTTTCCTCATCGTGCTGGTCGCGCTGGGTTACCTCGGCTATGCTAGCTATGCGACGCGCCGGGACCTTCGCGCCGAGGTGGACAGGCTTGAGCAGCGCAGTGCACTGCTCGACGCGCAGCTCTCTCAAGCCAACGACCGCGTCGCGGAATTGCAGGGGCAGCTGGATGTTACTTCCGAAAAGCTCGGCCTGACGCAGCAGGAGCTGGCTCGCGCACGCTCACTGGCCCAAGCCATCCGCAAAGAGCAGCGCGCCGCCGATGAGCAACTGCTCACGCAGCTTGCCCAAACTCGCCAGCAGACACAGGAGAAGCTGGGAGAGCTTTCCGGAGAGCTCAGCGGCACGCAGAGCGAAGTCGAAGCCACCAAGCAGCAGCTTGATGCCACCATCAGCAAGCTTGAACGCGCCGTCGGCGACCTGGGCATTCAGAGCGGCCTGATTGCGCGCAACCGGGAAGAGCTGGAAGAGCTGCGGCGCCTGGGCGAACGCAACTATTTTGAATTCGACATCCGCAAGACAAAACAGCCGGAGCAGATTGGCCCGATTCGTGTTCGGCTCAAGAAAGTGGATACGAAGCGTTACCGCTACACCATGGACGTCTACGCCGGTGACAAGGCCATCGAGAAGAAAGATAAGACGCTGTTCGAGCCGGTGCAGTTCTACTTCGAGCAGGGCGCGCGCTGGCCATATGAAATCGTCGTTTTCGAACTGACCAAAGACCGCATCGCCGGCTACCTCTCGACGCCAAAAGCAGGCGCGGCCACGCCCGGCATGTAGCTGTACTTAAAAACACAGGACCCCAGAGCTTTTCTGGAAACAGATGCGGTGTTCTTTCTTCAACCGCTACCCTATCCGTTAAGATGTCTGCCAGCTGTGTCAAGCTGACGGAGGAATTCATTGTGAATACCAGCCTGCGCGTGACGGTCTGGGTCCTCCTGGCTACCTTTGCTGCCTCAGCGCAGACTGCGCTTGACGCAAATCGGCTGCCATCTGCCACGGTTTTCTATCTGCACTGGCGCGGTGCTGCGGCAGCTCAACCCGTCGCAGCAACAAACCCTGTCGTTGTGTCCTGGTCTGACCCTGACTTTTTGTCGTTTCGAAACGGGCTGCTGGCCGAGCTCCGCGAAGAATTCTCAGCGAAGCGCACCGGCATCAACGTCAGCCTCCAGGAATTACTGCCGCTGTTCCGCACCCCGCTGGTGCTTGGAGCCACCACCGCCGCGGACCCCAACGCTGAAGCCGACTCGGAGCAAAAGGCTGCTTCCCCCCAATCCATTTCTCTAACTACCTGCTTTACGACACGCGTGGAATCGAAGGTCGGTTTCGAATCGTGCGCGACGCCCTGCTCACCGAGGACACAAGTGCCGTGACCAGCTACCGCTTCGGCGACTCCGAAATTGAAAAAGTCACCCGTGTGACAACAGTTCCCAAACCCGGACAGCCGCGCGAAGTCAGTCAACAGAAAACTCTCTCCGTGGCACCTCGGAAGGCGCCAGCATCTTCGAACGCATTCTCAAATCCCGGGCCCGGGCAGGACTCCGAGGAATTGCGAGTCAGTATCTACGATCGCACCATGCTCGGACCGCTGTACGTGCGATCCGATTTCCAGCAGGGAATCGAAGACTTGGTGACTCGGTTCACCGCCGCGGAGCCGCCCCCCGAATCGTTGGTGCGCACAGCCGCACGGTGAAGGAAGTGCTCAAGCCGCAACAGGCGGCGATGCTTGACATCCTCGAAGGGCTGTTCACGATGCGCACCGGAAAGAGCCTGCCGCAGTTGCTGAATCTGGTCGGCGGCGAGTTTGCCGCCATTAGCCAGGGATTCGCCGTGGATCCGGCGGCGGACCCGTACGCGGTCACATTGTCGGACTCGCCCGCGGTCTTGCGGTTGATTCGCCAGCACCTGGCCACGTTTATCCGCTCTGAGGAAGAAATCGGCGAGGCAACTCTGCTGAAAATCGGCCCCGCAACCGCGCAGGCCGAAAACGGAACATCTCCGCCGGCGCTGTTTCACCTGGCTGTTGCGCCAGGAATGATGTTCAGCGCGGCGAATGAAGAGCTCGTTCGTCGCGCTTTGGAGCGCAGGCAGACCGCTGCGGCGTCCGAAGCGGCGACGCTCACCGCCCACCCCGACTTCGCGCGGGTCCGATCGCTGTGTGCGAGGGCGGGCTCCACATTCAGCTTTGCTGACCAGCGCGGCGCAGACTGGCTCGCCGCCATTTCGCAACTCAGAGAGACTCTCGAGCGGGAATGGGAACAGGAGGATCAGCGCCTTCGCGAAGCGGAGGCGGCGGCCGATGTGGAGGAACCGCCTACATCGGCAATTCTAACCGGGCGGTTTGAAGCCAAGCGGTGCCGTGCCGAGCACCGCGCCCGCCGGCACCGCATCCTCGCTCTGTTCCACAAACTGGCCGAGTCGGGGTTGACCTCCCGCAACACTTTTGGTTTGCAGCGGCTGCTGGAAGAAGCCGGACGGATTTTTCTGTGATGTGGTTATCAAGTGAGATCTGCCGCAGCCTGTTCGCAACAGCCGGAGTTGTCTATTGTCTGCTTGCTGCTTCAGCCGCCATGGCGCAGCCGCCGCCGCGGCGTGCATCCGATGAGCAGCACATCGAAAAGCCGATACGGGCTCAGGCTGCGCTGGTCAATGTGGATGTGTTTGTCACCAACGCTTCCGGCGATTTTGTTGCCGGCCTCGAGCGAGAAAACTTCCGCGTATTCGATGACGGCGTTTCGCAGGAAATCACGAACTTCGCTGCCATTGAGGCTCCGGCGCGGGTGCTCGTGCTGGTTGAAACCAGCCCCGCCGTTTACCTGCTCCACAAACAACACCTGATTGCGGCCTATGCACTGCTCGATGGCCTGAATCCTGCAGACGAAGTCGCACTCGCCAGTTACGACGATTTCTTCCGTATCGTCAGCAGCTTCACGCGCAGCCGTGCCGTGATTCGCCAGGCTCTTGGTTCGCTTTCCTACAATTGGGGAATGGCCGGTCTGAAATTCTTCGATGCGATGTCCGCCGCGCTCGACTGGCTCGCTCCCCATCCGGGGAAGAAGGCCCTGGTGCTGCTGACGACAGGGCTCGATTCATCTGGGCCGGACCGCTGGAGTGCGCTGCAAGTCAGACTTCAGTCAGAAAGTGTTGTGGTCTTCGCCGTCGCGCTTGGCGGAGAACTGCGGCAATTCCGCGGGGAGAAAATGCCAGACACGGCTGCGGCCGGTTCGCGGCTCAGCTTCGAAGAAGCTGACCGCGCGCTGCGCACCATGGTTGCGATGACCGGCGGGCTGGCGTTTTTCCCCAATCGCGCCGAGGAGTTCGCCGGAATCTACCGCCGGATTGCCGCAAATCTACTGCATCAGTACAGCCTGGCGTTCGTGCCGCAGCAGCGTGACGGGCGCTTCCACCGCATTGCAGTGCAGGTACTCGACGACCGGGGCCGGCCGTTACCTTCTGGTGGCCGGCGTGGCCTTCTCGTTCGCGCCCGCGCCGGATATTTCGCTCCGCAGGAATAGCCTGCCTGTTTCGGCCGAGAATTCGGAACACAGGGACCGCCGCGGCACACAGGTGTTGGGGCGAAAATCAGCGTTCGTACTCTTTCATGCGTTCGGCCATTTCGCGCAGGCGGGCGTCTACTAGCGCGAAGACGGTGCCTTCTTCGAACTTGCCGTCCGGGCCCCGCTGGCCGGCGCGCACTCCGGTTAGCAGCTCGATGCCTTCGCTGATGGTGGAGACCGGGTAAATATGGAAGATGCTCTGCGACACCGCTTCGATCACGTCTTCGCGGAGCATTAGGTCGTCCACGTTTTCGCTGGGGATAATCACGCCCTGCGTGCCGGTCAAGCCTTTGACGCGGCACACGTCGTAGAAGCCTTCGATTTTCTGATTCACGCCGCCAATGGCCTGGACGTCACCTTGCTGGCTTACCGAGCCGGTTACGGCCAGGTCCTGCCGCAGCGGCAGTTCCGAAAGTGCCGAGAGCAGGGCATAGATTTCGGTCGAGCTGGCGCTGTCGCCGTCCACGCCGCTATAGGACTGCTCGAAGCAGATGCTGGCGGCCAGTGACAGCGGCTTGTCTTTGGCAAACATCCCGCGCAGGTAGCCGGAAAGGATGTGTACGCCCTTATCGTGCAGCCGGCCGCTCAAGTTTGATTCACGCTCGATGTTGATGATACCGGCCTTGCCCAGCGCCGCCGACGCGGTGATGCGAACCGGCTTGCCGAATTCATAGCCGCCGATTTCGAGAAGGCTTAATCCGTTCAACTGCCCCACGCGCTGCCCTTCGGTGTCGATCAGCAGCACGCCCTGTTCGATCATTTCACGGATTTTGGTTTCGATCAGGTTATGCCGCTCGATCTTCGCTGCGAGCGCGCTGCGCACGTGGGCCACGGTGACCGGCGATTCGCCGGTCTGCCGCGCGACAAAGCAGGCTTCGCGCGCCAGGTCGGCCAGGTCGGTGAAGCGCGCAGTAATCTTTCCGCGACGGCCGGCCTTGCGTACGCCGTACTCCATCATTGCGGCCACAGCGCCGCGGTCGAAGGGACACAGGCCTTCGTCTTCACTCAGTTTGCGCAGCCGGCCGATGTATTGCCGGATGACTTCGTCTTCGAGCTTGGATTCTTCGTCGAATTCCGCGCGCACTTTGAAGATTTTGCGGAAATCTTCTTCATAGTTGTAGAGCAGCTCGTACATCTGCCGGTCGCCGATAAGCACGACCTTGATGTCCACGTCCACCGGTTCCGGTTTCAGCGAGGTCATCGCGAACGGGAACAGCAGCTCAAGCGGCTGGATTTCCAGCTTGCCGTGGTTCAGCGTCCGCTTGAGCGTCTTCCACACGCCCGGCTCGGTGAGCGCGTCCAGCGCGTACATGATCAGGAAGCCACCATCGGCGCGGAGAATCGAGCCCCCGCGCAGGTCCATGAAGTCGCTGGTCCAGCCGCCGCGGTTGTCGTAAGTGCGGTGCACGGTGCCGAAGAGGTTGGCGTAGGTGGGTGTAGTTTCGAAAATAACCGGCGCGGTGTCGTCGGGGCGGTGCGCCAGGATGACGTTGACGCCGTAAACGCGGAAGGGGTCCCGTTCGCTCGGCAAGCTGCGCGATCGGTCGCCGTCGGGCGAAGGCGCCGGGTGCTCGTCTTCCCCCTCGCGGTCCTTGAACAGCTCGAGGTTGTCCAGAATGTGATGGCGGACTTCTTCCAGGTACTCGGCGATGCGCGGCCCGGAGTACTTTTCCTTCAGTTCTTCGATAAAGCCGTCCACCAGCACCGACGCCGCTTCCTGTTCAAGGTAGCTCATCTCACTGGCCAGCTCGCGCGAAAGCGTCAGCGTCTTCCGGTAAACCACTGTGAACTCCTGCCGGAACTGCTCGTACTTCCGTTCCAGGTCCTCGGCCGCCACCGGTTCGATTTTTCCTTCCTGCACCAGCTTGGGCACGTCTTCGATGGGCACCATCTGCCCTTCGAGCACCGGAAAGATTTCCGGCAGCGCCACAGCGCCCACCTGCATGCGGCCCAGAGCAAACTGCTCGCGCGCGATGCGCCGCGTGAAATCTTCCATCAGTTCTTTTTCCCGTGCCGTGAAGCGCTCCACGATCCTCGCTTTCTGCCGCTGAAACGGTTCGCCTTCAAAGACCTGAGGAATGCGCCGGCGCAGGAACTCGATGCCCGACTGCATGTCCTTCTTGAATGCGTTGGCCTGGCCACGGGGCAAGGTGAGTAACCGTGGCCGGTCAGGGTTCTTAAAGTTGTTCACGTAGCAGCGGTCCGGTACAGCGGTGGCCCGCGGGCCGATTTCTTCGAGCATGCGCGCAATCGTGCCGCCGCGGCTGGTTCCGGCCAGGCCGCAGACGAAAATGTTGTAGCCCGGAGCATTCAGGCGCGCGCCCATCTGCAGCGCCTGGATGGCGCGCTCCTGCTCGATCACGCCTTCCAGCGGCTCGGCCTGCGCCGTGGTTTCAAACGGGATGCGCGCGGGGTCGCAGCGCCAGCGAAGTTTTTCCGGGGGCAATCCGTTCGGAGACTTGGCGGCTTTCAGTTTCATGCGCACTTCCAAAGGGCGCTACTCTACCACGGCGCTGCGGCCCTGCCCAACCGGTTCCGACTCCGCCGGGGGCGCAAGCTCCGACTCCATCGTGTAGGCGTCCAGTAGGCTCGCGGCGGCCGCCACCACGATCGGCCCCAGCACGATGCCCAGCATGCCAAACACGGCGATGCCGCCCAGCACACTGACGAAAATCACCAAGCCGCTCAGCCGTGCCCGGCCGCTGATCAGTAGCGGTCGCAGGAAATTGTCCGCTAGGCCAATGACTCCGGCGCCCACACCGGCCAGCACCGCCGCCTTCACCCACTGCCCCTCGATCAGCAGCCAGATGACGGCCGGCGCGATCACGATGCCGGTGCCGAGAAGAGGAATCAGCGCGCAGAACACCATGAGTACTCCCCAGAAAAGCGCGCCGGTGATGCCCAGCAGAGCAAAGGTCACCCCGCCGAGCAACCCCTGCACCGCCCCAACAATCAGGCTGGATGTGACGCTGGCCTGAATCAGGTCGCGTGTCTGCAACAGCATCCGCCGGGTCTGCTTCGGCTCGAAGGGCAGGATGCGCTGGATGCCTTCGACCAGGGCCGAGTGGTCGCGGAACAGAAAAAACATCGCGAACAGCATGACGAAAAGGTCGAACAGAAACCCGAGCACGTTGCGCACCACCGCGCCGGCCTGCGCCGCCAGGAATCCCGCCAGCCGCTGGCCGTAATCGCGCGCCAGTGCAGCCATGTCGGCAGGCTCATCGCCGGGCAGGTGTTGCTGCAACCAGTTCCAGCCGCGCTGCACCCAGGGCAGCCGACCCTCCGCCAGGGCACTCTGCATGCTCTGCACGGCTTCTATGCCTTCGCGAACAAACGCTGCGCTCAGCAGCAGCGCGGGTACGATCAGGATCAGGGTGACCACCGCCGTGCTCATTCCGGCAGCCGCGGCTGGCCCCATCCGTCGCTCGAGCCACACCTGGAGCGGATGAAAGACCACCACGAACACTGCGGCCCAGCCCAGCGGTACAAGAAACGGTTGAAACACACGGAATACCAGGTAGGCCAGAATCAGCACCACCCCGTAAAACAGCACGCTGGCCACGCGCTCGTGCCCGGTTTGTAAAATCGGAGACATTTCGCTCACGATATATAATGCTTGCTTTGAGCCACGCAAGTGCTTAGCGAAGACATGCTCGCCAGGAGACGCCTGCGCTGATGCCGGCCCGGTTCCCACGACTGACCGCCTACCAGGTGCGCCTGCTGCTGATTCTGGCTCTGATTAACTTCGTAAATTTTGCCGACCGCACCGTCGTGCTGCCTCTTTTTCCATTGCTGCGCGACGAGTTCGGCGTCACGGACCAGGCGCTCGGCTCGTTGCAATTCTGGCTGCAGGTGGTGCTTGCCTGCGCCACGATTCCGTTCGCGCTGATCGCCGACCGCATCAGCCGTCGCAACATTATCGCCGTGGGCGTTATCTTCTGGAGCCTGGCGACGTTTTTCAGCGGACTGGCTCCGGCGTTTGCCTGGCTGGTGGTGGCGCGCGCGCTCGTTGGACTGGGCGAGGCCGCCTACGGCCCCGCGGCGCAGTCCATGATTACTGGAGCCTTTTCGCCCGCCGCGCGCGCCCGAGCGCAAGCAGTGTTTGCCGCGGGGATGCTGGTGGGCGGCGCCGCCGGGCAGGCGCTCGGAGGCATCGTCGGCCAGGGGTTCGGCTGGCGCCCGGCGTTCTTCCTGGTGGGCGTACCCGGCCTGCTGCTGGGCTTGCTGGTACTGACGCTCGGCGAGCCGCCGCGCGGGCCGCGCTGGGAAGTGGTGCCGGTGCGGCGGCTGTTGCGTGTGCCGGCTTTCGGCGCGCTGATTGTGAGTGGTGTGTTCATTACGTTTGCGGCGATCTCGTTCATCACCTGGGGCGCGGACTACGTGGTGCGCTATAAGGGCTTCAGCGTGCGCGAAGCGGGCATCTCGCTGGGGACGGTCGGACTGGTGGCATTGGTCACTGGAGTGCTCGCCGGAGGCTACATCGCCGACCGATTGGAGCAACGGTTCGTCTATGGCCGTGTGCTCACTATCGCCGTGGCGTTTCTGCTGGCCGCGCCGTGCATCTTGTGGGCGCTGGCGGCGGACGACAAGCGGCTGGTACTGGCCGCTTTCTTTCTGGCCGGCAGCTTCATGTCGTTCTATCACGGGCCGGTGGCGGCGGTGATTCACGACATGACGCCCACGCGCGCGCACGCCACGTCAGTCGGCGTCTACATGTTCGTCACGCAACTGCTGGGCGCCTTCGGACCGCTGCTGCTGGGGCAGATTTCCGACGCCTTCGACCTCCGCGCCGGGTTGGAGATTGCCGTTGCGGTGATGGTCATCGGCGCGCTGGGATTTTTTGGCGTTGCATACTTCATCCACCGTGACGGCCTGCGCCATCCGCTGCTCGAATCCTACCGCATCGAGCCGGACCTGCCTCCCCACCGCACGGCCTAGCGCGGCTCGAGCGGGTCCAACCGCAGCGCACGACGGTGAAAAATTTCTTGCACGGAGGGGAACGAATGGCCGACCCTGTCGAATGCACGCATCCGCAGACGCGGTTGATTGCGCGAGATGAAGACGCCGAATACGTCGAATGCGTAGCCTGTGGCGCAATCCTCGAAAAAGGCGAGCTTGAAGAGCCGCCGGAATTCAGCGAATCGCTTTCCGATGCCTAATCTGCTTCAGGTGCCTCAGCCACCGCGCTTGTCTTTTCCTGCTTTGCTCAGCAGGTAGATAAACAGACCGGCGCCCACGAAAAACACCGCGAGGCCAAGCGGTGAACCCCAGCCGAAGACGTCCTCGAGCCCCTCGAGATTCACTGCCAGCAGCTCAAGCATCAATTCCCTCCTCCGTAGTCCTGCGTTACTCAGAACCTCGCTTCACTACCTCCGTGCATCTTCATCTCTTGATCGTTACCGGACGTCAAGCTTTTCCATCAACCGGAGTACCTCACTGGTTGACACATCATAGAGCGCGTGTTCGTCTTCCTCTTCCAGCCGCTCGCGCAGGAATTCCGCCGCTACAAAGCTCGCTTCACGATCGGAGAGCTCCCTCCCGGTGCGTTCGCGAAATTTCACAAATGCCGGATGTGCCAGCCCCACCACTACGCCGCGGCCGTTGACAAAAAACTTGCAGTCCACCGCATCGGCATGGCGTGTGGAAATGGCGTTCCACAGGTGCGAAAAGCGCACCTGATAGCTCTGGTTGGTCAATCGCGAACGCACCTCAAATGGCGGCACAAACTCGCTCATCCGTGCAGTGCTGGAAGGCGCGGTGCCCATGGGAAACTATTTCCGGCCTCCTGCCGCCACCGTTCCGGCTTCGGCGTAGCTGCGCACCGCCGCCCCGACGCCTGCGCCGGCCGACAGCTTGAAGCCTTGGTCGAGCAGCGCTTTTTCAAACGCAGCCAGAAACAGCAGCACGTTGTTCTTGATGCTCGAACAGCCAAGCAGGCCGATGCGCCAGATTTTGCCCTTCAGCGGGCCAAAGCCGCCGGCAATTTCGATATTGAATTCATCCAGCAATTGCTGGCGCAGCTTGCGGTCGTCCACGCCGGCGGGCACCTTGATGCCGGTGACGGTAATCATCCGCTCGGCGGGGTTTTCCACGAACGGCTCCAGCCCCATCGCTTCGATGCCGGCCAGCAGCGCCTGCTGATTCTGCCGGTGGCGCTCCCAGCGCGCAGCTAGGCCCTCTTCGACCACGATGCGCAGCGCCTCGCGCAGTGCGAAGATGAGCGAAATTGGCGCAGTGTGATGGTAGGTGCGCTCCTTGCCCCAGTAGTTCATCGTGGTGGTCAGGTCGAAGTACCAGCTCTGCACTTTCGTCTTGCGTGCACGGAGCATCTGTTCGACTTTCGCATTCAGCGTAATCGGTGACAGCCCGGGCGGCGCGCTGATGGCCTTCTGTGAGCCGCTGAAGCAGAGGTCAATGCGCTGGCCGTCCACGTCAATGGGCATCCCGGCCAGCGTGGAGACACAGTCCACCACCAGAATGGTGTCCAGTTCGTCGGCGACTTTGCGGAACGCGTCCAGGTTGGTAGCCACCGAAGTGGAGCTTTCTCCGTGCGTCACGCCGAGTATTTTCACTTTCTTACCCTTGCCGGCGCGGCGGGCGTCGTCCGGGTCCACGGCGCGGCCGTAGGGGGCTTCGACGCGGGTGACCTTCGCGCCGGTGCGCTCGGCGATAATCGCCATGCGCTCGGAAAACGTCCCGTTCACGCAGATGACAGCTTCATCGCCGGGCTCGAGCGGGTTGACGACGGCGGCTTCGATGCCGCCGGAGCCGGAAGCGGAAATGGGGAAGGTCACCCGGTTCTGCGTTTGAAAGACCTGGCGCAGCAGCACCTGGACGTCTTCCATCATCTCCGTGAACCACGGGTCCAGGTGGCCGACCAGCGGCGTGGCCATGGCGCGATAGACGCGCGGGTCCACGTTCGACGGGCCAGGGGTCAGCATCAGGCGCGGCGGGGGGAGCAGTTCGCCGATTTGATTTGCCATGTTGGTATCCTCGGTTCCAGTGTCGCGCGGCCCGCCGGGGAGCTTTAGGACTGGGCCGGCGTTGCTTGTTGCCCCCTCCCGCGGCGCGGGACGGGGCATGGGACGCGGAAATCAAGTTTGGCTGATTTACCCGCACCCGGTCAACGACCAATATCTGCCAACATCGAATCTCCGAACAGGCGTCTGAATGAGGCTATCAGGCGCGAGCACTGGATGCAGCGAGCGGCATCCTTTACCCACTTTGCGCAGGCCAGGGTTGTCGCGGAAGCCGCTCTGTCAGGCGAGCAAGATTCTGAAGAAGTTTTCCACGGGTGCATCGAGGCGCGGGGCTGAATCATCCTTTATTGGGTGCGGGTGTTTCCGATAGAATGCGCGACCTGAGCGCATTCACAAGGAAAAGTGGCCACTGGCGACCGACCAACGATTCGCCAATCGCCGACAGGGACAAGCGAGCCTTCGACTCCGCTCAGGGCTGGCGAGTGATGAGCAGCAGGACGGAATGAGTGAGTCGAGGTTCGAAGCAGGAGACGACCTAGAGAAACACAGGAGAGATCATGAGTGCGACACCACAGGGGGCGGCAAAGATGGCCAACATTGAGCAGCTCCGCGAAAAGGCGCGGCTGTTGCGCATCCATTCAATTCGCGCGACGACGAAGGCCGGCTCGGGACATCCGACCTCCTGCATGTCGGCGGCCGAGCTCGTCGCGGCAACCTTTTTTCACGCCATGCGCTTCGACCCGAAAAATCCGCACGCGCCGGAAAGTGACCGCTTCGTGCTCTCGAAGGGACATGCGGCGCCGGTGCTCTATGCGGCGCTGGCTGAAGCGGGCGTGTTTCCCGTTTCGCGGCTGCTGACCCTGCGCGAATTTTCAAGTGAGCTCGAAGGCCATCCCACGCCGCGGGTTCCTGGTGTGGACGCAGCTACCGGGTCGCTCGGACAGGGACTGTCTGTGGGCGTGGGTCTGGCCATTGGCGCAAAGAATCTCGAAAAAAACGACTCGCGAGTCTATGTGTTGCTCGGCGATGGCGAAATGGCCGAAGGTAACGTGTGGGAAGCGGCGGCGTTTGCCGCGCACTACAAGCTCGATAACTTGACCGCCATCGTGGACGTGAATGCGCTCGGGCAGAGCGGCCGGACGATGCACGAGCACGACGTCGAAGCCTACCGGCGGAAGTTCGAAGCGCAGGGCTGGCAGGCGGAAACTGTGGACGGTCACGACCTGGAAGCCATCGTGGCTACGCTCGACCGCGCGAAAAAGACCTCGGGCATACCGCAGGCCATCATCGCGCGGACGCTGAAGGGGAAGGGCGTCAGCTTCGTCGAAGACAAGGAGGGCTGGCACGGTAAGGCCATCCCGGAAGATCAGCTTGAAGCAGCGTTGGCTGAACTTGGCGGAGCACCGGAGATCCCGGAAGATCAGCTTGAAGCAGCGTTGGCTGAACTTGGCGGAGCACCGGAGATCCTGGAAGACCTTGGGCGCAGCTACGAGCGGACCACGTTGCCCAAGCCGCCCGATTTTCCTCCGCCACCCCCGCCCGGCTACAGGCTGGGCGAGCAGGTCGCCACACGCCAGGCTTACGGCACGGCGCTGAAGAAACTGGCCGGCGTGAACCCGTACATCGTGGGCATTGACGGCGATGTGAAGAACTCCACCTACGCGGAAGTCTTCGGCGATGCGTATCCGGAACGCTTCTTTCAAGGCTACATCGCCGAGCAGAACATGGTCAGTGCCGGCGTGGGTCTGGCGGCGCGGGGGCACGTGGCATTTGTGGCCACGTTTGCCTGTTTTCTGGCGCGCGCCTACGACCAAATCCGCATGGCGGCCATTAGCCGCAGCAATCTGAATCTGGTGGGCTCGCACTGCGGCGTCTCGATTGGTGAAGACGGCCCGTCGCAGATGGCCCTCGAGGACCTCGCCATGTTCCGCGCAATTCCCACAGCGACCGTGCTCTATCCCTCCGATGCTGTGTCAACCGAGCGGCTGGTGGAGGCGATGGCCCGGCGGGAAGGCATTTGCTTTCTGCGCACGACGCGGCCGAAGACTCCTGTGATCTATCAGAACGACGAGATCTTTCCCATACCGGGTTTCAAGGTGCTGCGGCAGAGCGATAAAGACGCGGCCACGGTGATCGGCGGCGGCGTCACCCTTCACGAAGCACTCGAAGCGGCCAATTTGCTCCAGCAGAAGGGGATTGCGGTGCGGGTAATTGATCTGTACTGCGTAAAGCCAATTGATGGGGCTGCTCTGCGCCGGCAGGTGGAGGCCACCAGCGGCCGGGTTGTCACCGTTGAGGACCACTATCCGGAAGGCGGCATCGGGGAGGCGGTGGTTACCGCCTTGCTCGAGGCGGGAGCCAAGCTCACCGCAGTGAAGCGGCTGGCCGTCAATGGCCTGCCGCACTCCGGCAAGCCCGAAGAACTGCTCGATGAATTCGGAATCTCTGCGAAGCACATCGCCGCCTCCGTGGAAGCGTTGAAGTAGAGAAGTCTGCCGACCTCTACGCAGTCGCACGTCAGTTCGATCGTTGCAAGTTCTGCCGCGGACAATCGGAGTTCGCCTCTGTAAGGGCGAGCGGCTTTATGCGCGGTGGGATTCCTCGGCGAGGATGTGGGCAGGCGGCTGGCGCAGGTCCCACACGACGCCTGCCCAGGAGAGCATCTTCAGCAGGTAGAACGTACAGTCAATTTCCCACCAGAAGAATCCCTGCCGCGCCGATGCCATGTAGTGGTGATGGTTGTTGTGCCAGCCTTCACCCATGGTGAGCAGCGCAATCAGGAAGCTGTTGCGGCTGTCGTCTGAAGTCGGGTAGCGGCGCCGGCCGAAGACGTGGGAGAGCGAATTCACCAGAAACGAGCCGTGCCACAGCAGCACCGTGCTCACGAAAAAACCCCACACCAGCCAGCCCCATCCGCCTGTCAGAAACAGCACCACGGCGAGCGCCACAGGAGGCACTAGGAAATAGCGGTTCAGCCAGCGCAGCTCAGGATACTTGTAGAAATCGCGGATCTTTTCGACTTCGGTGCGGTTGTAGCGGCTGCTCAGAATCCAGCCCACGTGCGACCACCAGAAGCCACGCAGGCCGGGGGAGTGCAGGTCGTCGTCGGTGTCAGCATAGCGGTGATGGTGCCGGTGGTGCGCCGCCCACCACAGTACGCCCTTCTGCGCAGAAGTCATCGCCGCAAACGCCAGCAGGAATTGAAACCCGCGACTCGTCTTGAACGAGCGGTGGGAAAAATAGCGGTGGTAACCCGCTGTGACGAAAAACATTCGCGAAAAATACAGTGCCAGGCACAGCGCGACGTGCGACCAGCGAAACTCCACAAAAAACACGCCCAGGCACGCCAGATGGGCTGCCCAAAAAGGTAGCGTTTTCAGCAAGGAGCGCGTGCTGAGTTCAGATGCAGGGAAAGACTGCGTGGCCATCCGGATCCGGTTCCTCCGCTTCGGAATCAATTACGTCCAAATGCCTCTTCCGGAAGCGCGAGAAACCCCCAGATGGCTCACAGCGCTAAAGAAGAAGACCCTCTCACTATAGGCGCCTGGCAGCAATCCGTCAACTTTGCTGCGGACGCAGGTGTCGAGAGCATCAGCATTCTGAGGCTGCCAAGGGAGGCAGATCGGTGAAAAAAGCAGCGCCCACTACGAGCCTTTTAGCGGCGCCGTGTGCGGCTCAGCGTACTTCCCGGCCCGGTCGGTCAGAATCCTGGCGATTTCCTCAATCACGACGCTTGGAGCGCGCTCCAGAATGGTTTCCAGCGCTGTGATTAACAGGGCGCGGGTATCCTGGCCGATGCGAGCGCGCCGGCGCCGCTGCAGACGTTCTGCCGCCGAATTGGATGTGGACACAGCCAAATAGACGTCGGCCTCAGCGAGGCCTGCCAGTCCCCACCAGTACCAGCATTCCGGCGCACCTGCCAGCTTGCCCAGCGCAATGGCCTGCACAGGAGTGGGCGCACGGCGCCCTTGTTCCCAGCGCCGCACCTCGGAGGTGCTGACGCCCAGGTGCCGTGCGAACTCCTCTTGAGTCAGCCCACCCTGATACTCCCTGCGGAGGGAGCGAGCCCGTCGTGCCCAAGGGGGCAGGGTCCTCGTTTTTGTCCTTGACGGCATACTCGTTTTTGAGTACTCCTAACGGAGTATATACCCTTCGGCTAAGCCGCCGCTCAAATTCCACCGATCCAGGGGATAGCGATAAGGGTTTCGTACCGGGCCAACTGTTCCTCTCCGACGCAAGCAGCTTTCCTGTGAACTGAGAACGTCATTCGGGTGCACCTGAATCTTAACACCTTCCGCAGTTAGCGGTTGGGGGTGCAAATGCAGGGCAATGGCGGGGTCAGCGGTGCCCCGAAGTTCGACAGGATCTTTTTCGCCTGACAGCTGATGAAGCCCAAGCCGAAATCCGTTCAGACGCGGTTGACGGTTTTGCAGTCCCTCACCCTGATGACTGCCCTCTGGCTGCTGGCCGGGGCCGGGTATATCGGCATTCAGATTCAGAGCGAGATGGAAGAGCCGCTGGAGGAATTGCACCGCGCACTGGCTACCGCAGCGGAAATGGAAATTGCAGTTGAAGAACTGGAAGAGGCTGTCGCAGTGCTGCACGACACCGACGGAGAGAAGGCCCGGGAAGCGCTCTTTGCCGCGATCGACCGCCTGGCGCGGCTGCGCCGCGGATACGCGCAGTTTCATTTCACCGGCGAGGAGCGCCGGCTGGCTGGCCAGGTTCTTGGCGATACAGGAGAGCTCGTTAAACTGGCCCAGCAGGCCCTTGCGCGACCGCCGCAGCGGACTGTTCAACACCAGACGCTGCACCTCATCCTGACGCTCCACACCAAGCTGAAACAAAACCTGCATCAGATCCACGAGCTCCAGCTGGCCAGTGCCCGCGCCAGTTACCAGCGCATTCGGCGGTACCTGGTTGCGCTGATCGGCCTGCTGGCGGCTGCAGCCATCTTCGCCGCGGCGATGCTTCGCATCTTCCGGCACATGCACCGGCAACACATCTGGCAGCCGCTTGAAGATTTGCGGCAGATGGTCCTGCAGGTGCGCCGGGGCAATCTGGAGCTTCACGGCAGGGTGCCGGACACGGTCGAGCTGGAGCCGCTGTTCCAATCCTTCATCCAGATGGCGGCCGAGTTACGCGGAATGCGGCAAGGGCTAGAGCAAAAAGTCTTGGAGCGCACAGCAAAGCTGGAAGAAGCGCAGCAGCAACTGCTCCGCGCGGCCAGGCTTTCGGCACTCGGCCAACTGGTATCCGGCGTGGCCCACGAAGTGAACAACCCGCTGACTTCGATTCTCGGTTTTAGCGAAGTGGCGCTGGCGCGGGCGGACCTGGATCCGCGGCTGCGCGCGCACCTGGAGACCATTCGCTCCGAGTCGCTGCGGCTGAGGAACGTGGTCGCCAACCTGACAAATTATTCGCGCCGGGGGGTGCCGCGGATGGCGCGGATTGACCTGCGCAACGTGCTCGAACGGCTGGTGGAACTGCGGCGCTATCAACTTCGGGTCAGCAACATCCGGCTGCGCTACACGCCGCCGGTGCAGCCGGTCTGGGTACGCGGCGACGCCGACCAGTTGCTGCACGTGCTCTTCAGCCTGGTCCTGAATGCCGAGCAGGCCATCAAGTCCGCGCGCGCCGAAGGCGATATCTGGCTGAGGTGTGGCGTGCAGGCCGGGCAGGCACGCGTCAGCGTCCGGGATAACGGGGGCGGCGTGCCGGCTGGGGTGCGCGAGAAAATCTTCGAGCCGTTCTTCACCACCAAGCCGATGGGTCAGGGCACGGGCATGGGCCTGACTGTGGCGCGCGACATTGTCCAGCAGCACCGCGGCGAAATCACTGTGGAAACAGAGGAAGGCCGCGGCAGCACCTTCACCGTTGTTTTGCCGGAGGAGTGGTGGCCAGAGTCTTCGGCCGACGTCGCTGCCGCGCCCGAGACCGCCACGGATCCCGCGACTGCCCCCGGAGCGAATGTTGGGTGCGTGCTCGTGGTCGACGATGAACCGGCGATCGTGGAGATGCTGGAGCAGTTGCTCGCCGCTGAGGGATGGGCGCTGCGGATTCTGTCGGACACATCGAGTTTGGAAGCAGCAATGTCGAGTACCGAGTTCGACCTGATTCTTTGCGACCTGAAAATGCCCGGCCGGGACGGGCTGGCGATTCTCCGGTGGTTGCGGGAGCACCGCCCGGAACTCGCCCGGCGCTTTGTCTTGATGACCGGCGACTTGGCCGACGCCGACGCCCATGACGAAGCTCTGGCTGGCGTCACGATTTTGCCGAAACCGTTCACTTTATTGCGCCTGCGGGAAGTGCTGCGGCAGGTCCCCGGCGCCGTGGGAAAGCAAACCACGAATACACCATCGCGTCGCTAGTTGACTGATTCCTGTCTGATGTCACGCACTGTGTATTCGGCGCGGTGGTGTGCTATCTTCTGGCCGCATCAGTGGAGAAAAGCGGCAGCGGGGCGGCGAACGCGATGGCGGAAAAACTGGTTCTGGTGGGCGTGATTCCCGAAACGGTCGTCCTCGGGCCCGGCGAGCAAATCATCTGGGTCTCAGACGCCGGCACCCTGAAGGTGGAATTTGACCCCAGACGCTGCCCGTTTTCTTCCAATGTCTTTCAAGCCCCGGCGGGCGTGCAACTTCTGAGCGGCCCGGTGCGGCCCGGAATCAAGCCGGGGTGCTACCGCTACCGCATCTCGTTGAACGACATGGTCATCTCCCATGGCGAAGTGATTCTCCGCGAAAAGTAAGAGCGGCTCTGTGCCGCCCTGCGCGGTCATCTGGGAAAGAATGCACCCCTGCAAGTTTTTGAGAAGAACTGCTTAGTCGCTGACGAGCGACCGGGTGCCCTCGCTCAAAAAAGCGCTGGCCAGGTTGCGTCGCAGCGTGGCGAGCAGGAAGGGTGGTACAGGTTTTTCCACGGGCACCAAAATGGCTGCGGCGCGCCTCGGGAATACATTGCGCCGGTCAAGCCTCAGGCCCGTATCGGCCAGCAGCTCCTCCACCATCTGCGGGTCGTCGGAGCGGTCCACGGCCCAGAACCACAGTTTTTCTTCACCGTGCTGGAGATACTGGAGCGCCTCAGCCAGTTTCTTGATGGCGCGGTCGAACGACGAAGCCAGAAAATACACAGGCAGGCTCCAGCCGCGGCGCCGGAAGGATGCTCGCAGCCGGACGCAGTACTTGCCATTCTGCGTGCGCTCGATCACGCACTGGTACTCGTTGCGCTGACCATTTGTGTTGCGGGGCATGGTGCACCTCAAACCTTCTCCCGGCTTGGCCTGTCCAATGCACCCTCGCCTGTACTCAAGCACGAGAGCACCTCTTCACAGCGAAGGGTCGTCCAACGGAAGGCTCCTCAGCCGGCCAGGCCCAGTAAGGGCAGGGCGGCTAGGAAAATGCTATCCGGGCGCAGGCCGCAAGGCAATTGAAAACGAAGCAACCACAATCTTTTATTTATCAATTACTTACAGCGGATTGCCGGATGGTCCAGTCAGTTGTGCGAGTGCCTGCTGATTGATTTCCAGTTTGCCCTCACGAAGCAACCGCTGTTCCAGTGCCTCGCGGAAAGCCTCATAGGCGAGCGTCTTCTTCTCCTGAAGTAGCTGATTGCGAAGGGTTTCGCGCTGAGCGGTGAACTCTTCCGTGTTAGCTTCCTGCCGGTCCACTACACGGATGACGGCCCAGTCAGTGCCTAGGGAAATCGGCTGACTGGTTTCACCGCGCCGCATACGGAATGCGGCGCTCAACTGGCTGGCACTGCCGAGCCCTTCGACGAAACCGGTGCGGGCGAAGAAGTCGGATGTCTGCGGGGAAAGCCCAAGTGCGCGCGCCGCGGCGCTTAGTGATTCGCCAGAGTGGACGCGCCGAGAGAGCTCTTCAGCGCGGGTGCGTGCCAGTGCGACGCTGCGGATCTGGCGCAGGTCTTGCGTGACCTTTTCGCGCACCTCATCGAGCGTCGCCGGATGCGCCGGGAAAATTTCTTTCACGTTCACAACCACGTGGCCACGCTCAATCGGAATCGGAGCGCTCAACTCACCCGGGCGCAGCCGGAAGAGGGCGTTTTGTAAATTGGGGTCGGCGCCCAGCTCGCCTACAGGGTCGCCCGGTCCGACGGGCGGGGTCTCACGCACCTCGAGGCCGACTTCTGCGGCGATTTCTTCGATGGGCCGGCGGGTGGACTGGCGCACCGCGGCGGCCATCTTTTCAACCAGCTCGTCGGCACGGCGTTCCGCTTGCCGTTCGCGGAGCGTGGCAGCGATGGAGTCCCGAACTTCCTCGAAAGGCTTTGTGCGCGCGGTTTCGCGTTCTTCGATCTTCAGGATGTGGAAGCCGTACTGCGTCCGGACGAGATCGGAGACGCTGCCTACGGGCAGTGTGAAAGCGGCCTGCTCGAACTCCGGAACCGTCTGCCCCCGGACAATCCAGCCGAGGTCGCCGCCATTGTTCGCCGTGGTGTCTTCGGAAAACTCCCGGGCCAGCTTGGCGAAGTCTTCTCTGCGCTTGGCGCGGCGGAGCACCGGCTCGGCTTTCTGCCGGACTTCTTCGATTTCAGCGTCCGTCTTGCCGACAGTCTTGAACAGGATGTGACGCACACGGACACGGTTTTCGACGCGATACTGTTCGAGGTTGGCGCTGTAATAGGCGCGCAACTCTTGTTCGGTCGGGTTCACCTGACGATGGAGCTGGCTGCGGTCGAGCAGCACGTAGCGGATGCTGCGCTTTTCGGGAATCTGATAGCTGGCCTTGTTTTCCTCGAAGTGCCTCGCGATCTCTTCCTTCGTGAGCTGCACCTGCGATTCCACGGCGCCCGGGCTGAGTTTGACAAACTCGATTTTTACTTTCTCGTTGCGACGACGGAATTCTTGCTCGACCTCTTCCGGAGTGACGGTAATGCCGTCGGTGACTAGCCGCTGGAGTTTGCCTTCGAGCAGGCCCATACGGATGCGGTCTTCAAATTGCGCAACGGTCATGCCGAAGCGCGCCTGCACCTCGGCTGCGTAGCGGTCCATCCCGAGAAAATTGCCACCGGAAAAGACCGTCGGCAGGCGCGACTTGATGAACTCAGCGCGCTCTTCGTCGGCCACGCGGAGGCCCAGGCGGCGGGCTTCTTCTTCGACCATGCGTTCGTACAGAATCTGCCGGAACGCGGTGTTGGCGTAAAAGCCGCGCAGCGCCGGCGGGATCTGCTGAACGCGCTCGAATTCGCGCAACTGCTGTTCCACCATGGCGGTGGTGATTTCCTGCTTCCCTACGCGGGCCACCACGTCCGGGCGGTTGCCGAACGATCCGACACCAGTGGGCACCAACGTGATGACCATGGTGCCGCCGACCAGCACTACAATCAGCACCAGCATCACCCGCACCAGAACGTCTCGCTTCTGAAAGGTCTTCAGCATTCAGCTCTTCTCCGCGGCTTCTGCTCAAATAATTCATTATAGGGGACGCGCGCTTCGCCCACAATGCAGATTGTCGCCCCAAGCGCCTTCGCGCACAAACGCGGCGCCTGCGGCTGCGCGGCAGTTGTACCTCACAGCCTCAGCGGCCATCTAGAAGTCATCTCATGAATGCCTCAAGAGGATTTTGAGGCCGCCGAGTTGGATCATGGCCAGGAAGTCGGCTTCGGAGTATTCCCGGCG
>FWPU01005789.1_pt1 | contig 26025 bp, 22 predicted proteins | sample 2228361 | NCBI WGS metagenome assembly FWPU01 (sample SAMEA103939777, study PRJEB20133) | metagenome | reverse complement strand
AGCGCCGCGATCCGCGCGGCGGCGCTCGACGCGGCCGGCTCGGAGACGCGCACGCGGAGCCGGCCGTCGATGCTGCACGTGCCGCCCGCGACCACGCTGCCCGGCGCCTTGGGCACCGGGCGGCTCTCGCCGGTGAGCGCCGACTCGTCGCACGACGCCTCGCCGTCGAGCACCACGCCGTCGGTCGGGAGGACCTCGCCCGGCGCCACCTCGATCACGTCGCCCGGCACGAGCGCGTCGATCGGCGTCGTCTCGAGCCGCGTGCCGCGCACCCGGCGGGCGACCTCCGGCTGCGGCGCCATGACCGCGCGCACCGCGCGGCCCGCCTCGGTGCGCGCCTCGGCCTCGAGGTAGCGCCCGAGGGTCACCAGCACGAGGAGCATCACCGCGGTGTCGAAGTAGACGCCGCTCCGCCCGGCGAGGGTGTTGACCAGCGAGAGGCCGTAGGCGGCGAGCACCGCGAGCAGGACCAGCAGGTCGCTGCTCGCCCGCCCGCCGCGCAGCGCCGCGAGCGCCGCCGCCGCGATCGGACCGCCGAGGATCGCGAGCACGGGCAGCGCGAAGCAGGCCGCGAGCACGCGGAGCAGCGCGAACAGGGGCCCGTCGAGCGAGACGTCGGCGCCGCCGTACACCTGCGGCACGTAGCTCGGCATGCTCGTCATCATCACGTTCATCGCAAAGAAGACGGCCACGCCGAGCCGCACGACGAGGCTCGCGGCGGCGCCTGCCTCGCCGCGCGCGCGCGTCACCTGCATGGCGAGCAGGCAGCCGATGCAGCAGAACGAGCCCGGCGCGCCGCCGACCGTCCCGCGCACCGGCCGCCCGCGGATCGGAAGCCCGCAGTGCGCGCAGTCGCCGGCCACGGTCAGCCGGTGAGGCTCACGACCAGGTAGACGGCGGAGAAGATGAAGAACGCCGCCCACATCAGGCCGACCCACCAGGGCGCAGGGTTCGGCTCGTAGACCAGGTAGCGCTCGTCGAGCGCCTGCTCCGGGCGCGACGCGGCGGCCGCGCTGTCGCGCGGCTTGGCCACGATCGGCCCGGGGTCGGGCTGCGGCCCCGGCGTCTCGGCCGGCGCGGCCTGCGGCACCGTGGAGAGCGATCCCTTCCGCTCAGGCACGCGACACCTCCTCGCCGAGCTCGCCGCCGCGCTCGATCCGCTCGTGCAGCTCGAGCATCCGGTACTTGGGCGCCTCGATGTCGCGGAAGCGTCCGGAGAACACCGCCCACAGCGTCAAGAAGAGGATCGGCATCATCCCGAGGAGGTACGTGACGACGGTCACGGCGCCGAAGCCCGCGACGTCGTCCTCGATCATGGTCATCGCGAACTCCGCCATCTTGTAGACGAAGGCGAGACCGGAGACGGCCATCACCAGGACCGTCATCGCGAACAGCACGAGACTCTTGCGGGACATCAGCCCTGCCCTCCCGCGGACGCCAGCGCACCGGGCTCGTGGATCACGCCGTCCTTCACCCAGCTCCCGAGCCACTGCAGGTAGGTCACCATGGCGAGCGCGCGCTCGGTCGGGCGCCGCGCGTCGTCGAACATCCAGGGGTAGGCCGGCATCACCGAGTACGGCACGACGCTCACCGGGTCGTAGAGGTGCGCCATGTGCCAGTCGTTCGAGTGCCGGCCCGCCTCGCGGATCAGGTCCGGTCCGACCCGCCGCGTGCCGAAGAGGTGCGGCAGGTTCATCTCGTTCTGGTACTCGCTCGCGATCGACACCGGGCCGAAGCGCAGGTCCTCGTTCGACACCGGGCGGACGAACTGCGAGTGGCAGTGCCAGCAGCCCTCGGCGATGTACCAGTCACGTCCCTGCACGAGCGCGCGGGCGAAGCTCTCCGAGTCGGGCTTGCCGAAGCTCCGCTCGAACTCCTCCGGGTAGTCCTCCGCGAGCTGCACGAACTCGGGCGGCACGTCCTGCGCGATCTCCTCGAGCGAGCGCACGGGAACGTCGCGCAGCGTGATCATCGGCATCACGCCCTGCAGGAAGAAGCCGAGGAGGAAGGTCACCACCCCGGCGACGAGGAACGTCGAGGCGAAGCGCTCCATTCAGGCGGCCTCCAGGGGAAGCGGCTCGGGCACGATGCGCTCCTCACGGCGCCGGGCGGTCGCCCACAGCGCGTAGAGGAAGAACACCTGGCCCGTCACGATCATCAGCCCGGCCAGCGTCCGCACCCACCAGAAGGGCATCGAGTCGCTCACCGACTGGCCCCAGTGCGCGAGCCCAGCCCAGTCGAAGCCCTGCGCGAGGCCCGCTGCGGTGAGGTCGACGACCATCAGCGCCAGCCCGGCGAGCGTGAGCCAGTAGTGCGCCGTCAAGAGCCGCGGCTGCACCCACGTCCGGCCGACCACGCGCGGCCAGAGCTCGGTGAAGAAGCCGAAGATCCAGAAGCCGAAGACGCCGAACATCACCATGTGGGCGTGGCCCACGACCCAGTCGGTGAAGTGGATCACCTTCTGGAAGGTGAGCGTCACCTGGAAGGCGCACTGCAGGCAGGTGAGCCCGTACATGATCATGCCGGTGTAGAACCAGCGAATGGCGAGGTTGCCGCGGACCGCCTCCGAGCGGCCGTGCAGCGTGCCGAAGAAGTTCACCAGCACGGTGAGCACCACGACCTCGATCGCGATCGTCGCGACCACCGCGCCGTACTGCGCGTACATCGGGATCGGGCTGAACAGGAAGTGGTGCACGCCCTGCATCGGGTAGAAGAAGGCGAGCCCCCAGAACCCGATCAGGGACACCGCGTGGCTCCAGATCGGCTTACGCAGGAGCAGCGGCACGAAGTAGTACATGAGCCCCCAGCCGATGGGCGTGACGAAGAGGCCGACCAGGTCGTGGATGAAGAGCCCGGTGATCGCCGCGCCCGCCGTCCCGGGGACCCAGAACTGCGGCAGGTAGTTGCCCATGAAGTAGACGAGGCCCGTCCAGGCGAACGCGGCGAGGAAGTACCAGAGGCTCACGTAGAGCCCCTGCTCCTTCGAGCGCGCGATCGGCGCCGTCATGTTGATCACGAGGAGCACGAGCCCGACGAGGATCAGCGGGTCGACGAAGATCGGCGTCTCGCCCCACTCGATCGCCTGCCCGTAGCCTGCGAGCTGCCCGACGAGGGTCAGCACCAGGATGAGCTGCCAGGCGCCGAAGATCGCCCAGCCGAGCCGGTCGGAGAGGATCGGCTGGCCGGTTAGGCGCGGGATCGCGAACAGCAGGCCCGCGATGAAGGCGTTGGCGACGAAGCCGTACGCCGCCATGTTGGTATGCACCATGCGGACGCGGCCCGGCGACAGCCACTCGATCCCCTCGAACGGGTAGAGCCCGTTGAACTGGAACGAGTAGGCGAGCCCGCCGAGCAGCGACAGCACGAGGAACACTGCGCTCGCGACGAGGTGCCAGCGCACCAGGTCGAGGTTGACGAGCGCGCGACGATTGACGGTCGCGATCACGGAGCCTCCTGATGGTCGCGTGGCGCGGCGTCCGCGGCGGCGAGCTGGTCGGGCGCGTCCGCGCGCGCCGCGAGCGTCGCACCGCCGCGCGGCGCGGCGCGCAGCGACATGATGTACGAGACGAGATTCCAAGCGTCGCCCGGCCGGATGCTCTCGCCGTTGGGGTTGTCGAAGACGTCGGCGTAGGAAGGCATCGCCGTGCCGTTCAGCCCGGTCATGAACGTGCGGTAGACGTCCTCGGGCGCAGCACCGCTCTTGAGCGCGCCCTTGGTGAAGTCGAACGGCTTCTGCGGGTTGCCCCAGCCGTCGGACGCCAGCGTAGCGGCCGATGGCCCGTCGCCGCGTCCTGCGTCGCCGTGGCAGCGCCCGCAGTCGAGCAGCTCGTAGAGCTCGCGCCCGCGCGCGACCGACTCTGGAGAGCCGAGCGTCGCCGGCGGCCGCGGGACGTGAATCGGTATCGCCGCGCTCTCCTCCTCCGCCCACCGCGGGTAGAAGGTCTTGAGGTAGGCGACGAGCGCCCAGCGCTCGCGCTCGGGGAGCAGCGACGACTCGGGCATCGAGGTGCGGTTCACGCCGTTGGTGATGGTGCGGAAGAGGTCCGCGTCGGTCGGCAGCGCGCCGTTCGGGGTCGAGCGAAACTTGTAGACGCCACTCGTGAAGTCGCGTGGCTTGACGAGCAGCATCGCGGACGCCGGGCCTTTGCCGTCGCCGTTCACGCCGTGGCAGCCGGCGCAGTACATCTCGTAGACCGCCTTGCCGCGCGCGATCGTGTCGGCGAGCGGCGCCGCGGGCGGCGTTGCGCGCGCCTCCCGCGGCGCCGCCGCCAGCGCGAGCAGTGCGGCCGCAAGGACCGCAGGGGCGAACCGCTCGCGCCCGCGTCGATGACGCTCGGCGACGAGAGCTCGCGCACCTCGCGATGCGACGAGCCGCTCGCGCGGCCGGACGACGCTCCCGCAGCACGCCTCACGCGCCGCCGTCGCACGCTCCGGACGTGGCCGCTCGCCTCGCTGCGAGAGTGGGGATGTTGCGTTGCGCTCGGTCTGGCGCGGGATCTGCTCGCTGATCTTTGTCATGGTCGCCGCGGCCCACGACGGCAAGCCGTATGCCACGAACGGTCATGTTCCTGCGGCATTTCGCGCATGGCCTTTCGCAGCGCTGGGAATCGGCGGCACCGGACGCACGCAGAAACTGCGAACGAGGTGGGAGAGCGCATGCAGCAGGTGAGAGCGAGGTCGTTGGAAGAGGAAGCGACGCCGGCGGTGCACGAGGCGCCCGCGCGGGCTCCGCTGTTCACGCCGTTGCCGGTGCGCGGTTTCTGGACGCCGCTTCACCTGACGCGCGGCCAGTTCCTCGCCATCCTCACCGTTGCGTGTCTCGTCTACGCCTTCCTCGGCGGCCCGCTCTGGCACCACCTCGGCGAGGGCGACTTCGCGCGCATCGTCGTGAGCTACGCCGTGATCCCGTTCGGGGTCGCGGCGGCGCTCGCGCGGAACGGCGCGCTGCGCTTCGCGCTCTGGCTCGGTGCGAGCGCGGTGCTCGCGGCGCTCAAGCTGATCCTCACGGCGACGCTCGCGCTCGTGCTGGGCATCGCCGCGTCGGGCTGAGCGCCTTGCAGCCGCTCAGTGCAGGTGCGCGTGCGTCCCCGGCGGCAGCACGCCGCGCAGCACGGTGAGCACGCCGAACGCGACGACGAGCACGCCCGCCGCGAGCGAGAGGCGCGAGCGGAGCGCCGGACGCGCAAGCAGCCGCGCGAGCCCGAGGGTCAGCATCGCGGGCATCGTGCCGAGCCCGAAGGCGAGCATGACGAGCGCGCCCTCGAGCGCCGACGCGGTCGCCGCCGCGCGGGCGGCAAACGCGTAGACCAGGTGGCACGGGAGGAAGGCGTTCACGACGCCGAGGGCGAGCGGCGCGCCGCGCGAGCCGGACGCGAGGACCGAGCCGAGCGAACTCGCGAGCGCGCGCTGCGGGAGCACGGCGAAGCGCGTCGAGAGCCGCGCGACGAGGCCCAGCATCTCGAGCCCGACGAGCACGATCACCACGCCCGCCACGACGGCGAGCACCCGCTCGGCGAGCTGCACGGAGGGGCTCGCGACGAGCGCCGCGCCGAGCCCGCCGCTCAGCGCGCCGACGAAGGCGAGCGTGTTCAGCCGTCCCGCGTTGTAGAGCACCTGGCGGGCGAGGTTCCCCTGCTGCCCCGCGCGGGCCAGCGCGAGCGGGAAGGCGCCGCACATCCCGACGCAATGGAGCGAGCCCGCGAGCCCGCCCAGGAACGCGAAGACGTAGAGCACGCCGCAGGTCGAGCAAGGACGGTGCCCGGGCCGGGCGGCTCTCCGGCGGTCCGCCGTGGCGTTTGCCGGACTCGCAAGCCCGTTTTCTTCGCAGCGGTCGGAAGCGCGCCATGCGGGACGCGGACCGGCACGCGCGCGATGCGCTGGCAGCGCCCTTGCGAGTCCTCCTTCTCGTGGCCTACGCGCACCACGAGCGGCTCTCCGCACTGGACTCGAGCTTCCTCGACCTCGAGGACGCGGCGTCGCACATGCACATCGGGACGGTCGCGGTCTTCGAGGGCGGCAACCTCGCCCTGCCCGGCGGCAGGCTCGACGTCGAGCGGATCCAGCGCCTCGTCGAGGCGAACCTGTACCGCATCCCGCGCTACCGGCAGCGCCTCGCGCGCACGCCGCTCTTCGGCCACCCGGTCTGGGTCGACGACGAGCGCTTCAACCTGCGGTACCACGTGCGGCACACGCGCCTGCCGCATCCGGGCGACGAGCGAACGCTCAAGCGCCTCGCCGCGCGCATCCTCTCGCAGCAGCTCGACCGAGGGAAGCCGCTGTGGGAGATGTGGATCGTCGAGGGCCTCGAGAACGACCGCTTCGCGGTGGTCATGAAGGTGCACCACTGCATGATCGACGGGATCGGCAGCGTCGAGGTGGCGAGCAGCATCATGAGCGCCCTCCCCGACGACCCGCGCGCTCTCGAGCCGCCGCCGCGCTGGATGCCACGCCCCGCGCCGGGCCCGCTCGGGCTCCTCGCGAGCGAGCTCGCACACCGCGCCGCCACGCCGCTCGTCCTCGGCCGCGCGCTCGTCGGCGCGCCGCGCGACACGCTCGCCGAGGCGGCCGCGACGGCGCGCGCCGTCCTCAACGTGCTGGCGATCGGCCTCACGCCCGCGTCGCCCACGCCGCTCAACGTCCCGACCGGGCCGCACCGCCGCTTCGACTGGACGTCGATGAGCCTCGAGGCCGTGCGCGAGGTCCGTCGCGCGCTCGGCGGGACGGTGAACGACGTCGTGCTCGCGATCCTCTCGGGCGCGCTGCGCCGCTTCTTCCACCGCCGCGGCGACGAGGTCGAGGGTCTCGACTTCCGCGCCATGCTGCCGGTGAACCTGCGCACGAGCGAGACGCGCTCCGAGCTCGGCAACCGGATCGCGATGATGACCGTGCGCCTGCCGATCGACGAGCGCGGCGCGCGGCGCCGCCTCGAGCGCGTGATCGCCGAGACCACGGCGAGCAAGCGCTCGCCCATGCGCACGGGGACGCGCGCGATCGAGGAGATCAGCGACCGGACCTGCAGCGGGCTCTTCACCCAGTTCGCCCGGCTCACGGCGCTCTCGCGGCCGTACAACATGATCGTGACCAACGTTCCGGGGCCGCAGATGCCGATCTACCTGCTCGGCGCGCGCCTGGTCTCCTGCGTTCCGGTCGTACCGCTGTTCCGCAACCAGGCGCTCAACGTCGCGCTGTTCAGCTACGACGGCACGCTCTTCTGGGGGTTCAACGCCGACTGGGACGCGGTGCCCGACCTGCACGAGCTGGTCGCGGGCGTGGAGCGCGAGCTCGAGGTGCTGCGCCGCGCGGCCGCGGCCGCGTCCGCCGGCAGCGCGCCGGCCGCGCCGGAAGGGCTCGCGACCGGCGTGGCGCGGGAAGTCGAGCTCGCCGGGGCGCCGGCCTGAGCGAGGAAAGGAAGACGACGGACACGATGGCCAGAGCCAGCCGCGAGCGCGAGGCGATGGTTCGCACGCAGATCGCCGCACGCGGGATCCGCGACGAGGCGGTGCTCCGCGCGATGGGCGAGGTCCCGCGCGAGGCCTTCCTCCCGCCCGAGCTCGAGGAGTTCGCCTACCGCGACTCGCCGCTGCCCATCGCCTGCGGCCAGACCATCTCGCAGCCGTACATCGTCGCGCTGATGACCGCGGCGCTCGAGCTGTCGCCCGGCGACCGCGTGCTCGAGGTCGGCACCGGCTCGGGCTACGCCGCGGCGGTGCTGTCGCGCATCGCGCGCGAGGTGCACACCATCGAGCGCCACGAGGAGCTCGCCCGGCTCGCCGCCCGGCGCCTGCACGACCTCGGCTACGACAACGTCGAGGTGCACCACGGCGACGGCACGCTCGGCTGGCCCGAGGCCGCGCCCTACGACGCGATCGTCGTCGCCGCGGGCGGCCCCACGGTGCCCGAGGCGCTGCTCGACCAGCTCGCGATCGGCGGGCGGCTCGTCATGCCGGTCGGCGAGGACCGCGACCTGCAGACGCTCATCCGGGTCAGGCGCCGCCCCGACGGCACGCTCGAGCGCGAGGACCTGCGCGACGTCCGCTTCGTCCCGCTGATCGGCGTCCAGGGCTGGCGCCCCGAGGAGGCGGAGGAGGCGTGGAACGGGCGTGCTCCGCGCCCCGCGAGCCGGCCCGAGACCATCTCGCGGCTCCTCGCCGAGACCGCCTGGCGCTTCGACGACATCGAGGGCGCCGACCTGGGTCCGCTGCTGGAGCGGCTCGCGGGCGCCCGCGTCGTGTGCCTCGGCGAGGCGACGCACGGCACGTCCGAGTTCTACCGCATGCGCGCGCGCATCACGCGCGAGCTCGTCGAGCGGCACGGCTTCCAGATCGTCGCCCTCGAGGCGGACTGGCCCGACGCCTCGCGCGTCAACCGCTGGGTGCGCGGCGAGACCAACGGTGCGGCGCCCGGCGAGGCGCCGTTCACCCGCTTCCCGCGCTGGATGTGGCGCAACCTCGAGACGCTCGCGTTCCTCGGCTGGCTGCGCGAGCACAACGATCGCAGACGCGACGCCGCGCCGAAGGTCGGCCTCTACGGCCTCGACCTCTACTCGATGTTCACCTCGATCCGGGCGGTGATCGACTACCTCGAGCGGGTCGACCCGACGGCGGCGCGGGTCGCGCGGCAGCGCTACTCGTGCCTCACGCCGTGGGAGCACGACCCGCAGGCGTACGGCGCCGCGGCGCTGAGCGGCCGCTACCGCGTGTGCGAGAAGGAGGCGACCGCGATGCTGCGCGACCTCCTCGCGCGCCGGCTCGAGCTCTCCGCGCAGAACGGCGAGCGCTTCCTCGATGCGGCGCGCAACGCGGCGCTCGTCGCCAACGCCGAGCGCTACTACCGGGCGATGTACTTCGGCGGCGACGAGTCCTGGAACGAGCGCGACCGGCACATGTTCGACACGCTGCTCGCGCTGCTCGACTTCCACGGGCCGCAGGCGAAGGCGGTCGTCTGGGCGCACAACTCGCACCTCGGCGACGCGCGCGCGACCGAGATGGGCGTGCACGGCCAGCTGAACCTCGGCCAGCTCTGCCGCGAGCGCTTCGGCGACAAGGCCTACCTGGTCGGCTTCGGCACCCACCACGGGACCGTCGCCGCGGCGCGCGACTGGGACGGGCCGACGGAGGCGATGCGCGTCCGCCCCGCGCACCCGGACAGCTACGAGCGCCTGTGCCACGACAGCGAGGTCGCGGCCTTCCTCCTGCCGCTCCGCGAGCCCGAGCGCGAAGAGGTCCGCGGCGAGCTCCTCGCGCCACGCCTCGAGCGCGCGATCGGCGTCGTCTACCGTCCCCACAGCGAGCTCGCGAGCCACTACTTCCACGCCTCGCTGCCCGTCCAGTTCGACGCGTGGATCTGGTTCGACGAGACCGAGGCGGTGCACCCGGTGACCGACCACGACGCCCGCCGGCTCGAGGGCGCGCACCCGTTCGCGTCGGGCGCCGGCTGACGCGCTCGGCAAGCCGAAGCCAGCGCTGCGGCGCCTCAGCTCGCGAGCTCGACGACCTCGCCGTCGGCGGCGATGCGCGCCTCCCAGCCGAGCTCCGCACGGACCAGCTCGGCGAAGCTCCTTGCGGCGGGCTCCTCCGCGTGCACGACGTAGAGCAGACGCGGCGGCTTCGCGAAGCCGCGCAGCCAGCGCAGCAGGTCCTGCCGGTCGGCGTGCGCCGAGAAGCCGTCGAGCGATTCGACCCGCGCCCGCACGACCACGTCCTCGCCGTGCAGCCGGACGGTCTGCGCCCCTTCCTGGAGCGCCCGGCCGCGCGTGCCCTCGGCCTGGAAGCCGCAGAGCAGGACCGTGTTCCGCTCGTCGGGCAGCCGCCGGTGCAGGTGGTGCAGGATGCGGCCGCCGGTCGCCATGCCGCTTCCCGCGATCACCACCATCGGCCCCTCCTTCTCGTTCAGCGCCCGCGACTCCTCGATCTTGCGCACGAGTTCGACGCGGTGCGAGCTGAACGGCGAGCGGCGGGCGTCGGTCAGGAGCTGCATGTCGAGGTCGTGCTCCTCGGGGTGGCGCACGTAGATCTCGGTCACGTTCACCGCCATCGGGCTGTCGACGTACACGGGCAGGACCGGGATGCGGCGCTCGTCCTCGAGCTGGCGGAGCGCCCAAAGGAGCTCCTGGCAGCGGCCGACGGCGAACGCCGGCACGAGGAGCACGCCGCCCCGCTCCGCCGTCTCGCGGACCACCCGCGCGAGCTCGCCGAGCGCGTCCGCGGGGTGCACGCGGTCGCCGTAGGTCGCCTCGATGAGCACGACGTCGGCGTGCGCGACGAGCTCCGGGTCGTGCAGGATCGGCCGCTTCCAGCGGCCGAGGTCGCCGGAGAAGACGATCCGCTCCCGCGACTTCGCGAGCCGCAGCTCGACCGTCGCCGCTCCGAGGATGTGCCCCGCCTGGCGGAAGACCGCCGAGACGCCGTGCCGGACCACGAAGCTCGCGTCGCGCGCCCGGGGCGCGACCAGGCGCAGCGTCCGCTCGGCGTCGCTCGTCGTGTAGAGCGACAAGGCCGGCTGGTGCTTCGAGTAGCCGTGGCGGTTCGCGTAGCTCGCCTCCTCCTCCTGCAGCCGCGCCGAGTCGAGGAGCATCACGTCGAGCAGGTCGGCGGTGCCGCTCGTGCAGTAGATCGGCCCGTGAAACCCTTGCTTGACGAGACGCGGCAGCGCTCCCGAGTGGTCGACGTGCGCGTGGCTCAGGACGACCGCCGTCAAATCCTTCGGCGCGAAGGGGAACGGCTGCCAGTTGCGCTGGCGGAGCGCCTTCAGGCCCTGGAAGAGGCCGCAGTCGAGCAGCACCTGCACGTCGCCGTCGCGGACCAGGAACTTCGATCCGGTCACCGTCCCGGCGGCGCCGAGGAACTGCAGCGTGGAGGGGGCCATCGCGTCTCCTTTCACCCGCGCAGGAGCGCGAAGCCGAGCGACACCACGCACGCGAGCAGCACCGCGCCGAGGCTCGCCGCGACGAGCGCTCGGAAGCGGCCCGCGCCCCAGGCGACGCTCAGGCCGAGCTTGAACGCGCTGTTCGAGATCACCGCAACGAGCAGCGCCTGCGCGCCGAGCGGCGGCGGCGTCCCGCCGGCCTGGCGCGCCATCGCGAGCACGATCGCGTCGACGTCCGTCAAGCCGACGAGCGCCGCGGAGAGCAACACGCCGATGTCGGCGAGGCACGCGCGCGCCGCCCAGACGAGGTAAAGGACGAGCTGGAAGAGCGCCGCGAGCTGCAGCGCCTGGCGCAGCGCGAGCGGGTTGCGCGGCGGCGCGGCCTCCTCCGCGGCCGGCGTCGGCGTGCGCCTGCCGAGCGCCGCCGCGACGCCGACCGCGACGACCAGCGGCAGGGCGAGAAGCTTCGCCGCCGAGCGCCCGAGCGTCGGCTCGAGTACGGTCGACACGACGATCACCCGGACGATCATCACCGCCGCCGCGGCGGCGACGCCCGAGGCGAGCGCGCGCGAGAGGTGCTCCGCGCCGGCGCTGCTCCGCGCGTAGCTCGCCGTCACCGCGGTCGACGAGATGAGCCCGCCGATCGCGCCGGCAATCGTGTAGCCGCGCTCGCTGCGCACCAGGCGGCGGAGCACGGTGCCGACGAAGCTCAGGCCCGAGAAGAGGAGCACGAGCGCCCACAGCTCGCGCGGCCGGATCCCGCCGAGGGGGCCGAACGGCCCCTCCGGAAGGAGCGGCAGGACGACCAGCGCCATCACCGCGAACCGCGCCCCCGCCCGGATCTCCTCGTCCTGGATGAGCCCGACCCAGGCGTGCAGGCGCCGCTTCTCGACCAGCAGCAGGATCGTCACCGCGGTGACGCCGCTCGCGAGCACCATCTGCCCGAGCCCAGCGAGCAGACCCGCGGCGAGCACGACCAGCGCCGCGACCTCGGTCGTCGCATCGATGTCGCGGCGGCTCGCCGCCACGTAGCCCGCGACGACGATCCCCGTCGCTCCGAGCAGGAGCAGCGCCGCGAGCACCGGCTGTCCGGCGAGCGCGATGCGCCCCGCCGCCCCGGCGATGCCGCCGAACAGCGTGAACGTCCGGATGCCGGCGAAGCGCCCCTCCGGCCCCGTCGCGTGTCCCGACCACTGCCGCTCGACGCCGACCGCGGCGCCGCACAGCGCCGCCGCCGCGATGGCGAAGGCGCTGTCGAGCTCCGGCGTCACGAGCGGCGGCCGTCCGGCGCGGGTGCGTTGTCCGCGTCGTTCGGGGGCGGCGGCTTCGAGAGCTGGCCGATGATCGCCGGGATCGCGGCGAGGCCGAGGACCGTGAGCCAGTCGACCCAGTCGAGCGGCACCGCGTGCAGCACCCTGGCGAGCGGCTCCGCGTGCACCGCGAGGATCTGCAGGCAGCCGACCAGCACGACCGCGCCGACCGCCCAGGGGTTGGCGAACGCCGAGGACGGGGTGAGCACGCGCGAGCGGCGCCGCGCATTGCCGAGGTGCAGCGCCTGCGCGAGCGCGAGCGTGCTGAAGCTCATCGTGACCGCCCGCTGGATGTCGCCGTCGGGGCCCCTCCGGCCGATCGCGAAGGCGGCGAGCGTCGCGATGGTGATCAGCGAAGCCGCGATCATCATGCGGCGGAAGAGCCGCCACGAGATGATCTCGGCCTTCGGGTCGCGCGGCGGCCGCTGCATGATGCCCGGCTCCGCGGGCTCGAGCGCGAGCGAGAGGGCGGGAAAGGTGTCCGTCACGAGGTTCAACCAGAGAATCTGTAGCGGAAGGAGCGGCAGCTCGAGAACCGCCGCGGCGCCGACCAGGAGGACGAGTACCTCGGCGACGTTGCAGCTGAACAGGTAGTACACGAACTTCCGGATGTCGTCGAAGACGACGCGCCCCTGCTCGATCGCCGGGCGGATCGTGGCGAAGCGGTCGTCGCTCAGCACGACGTCGGCCGCCTCCTTCGCGACGTCGGTGCCGCGCATGCCCATCGCGACGCCGACGTCGGCCTTGCGCAGCGCGGCCGCGTCGTTCACGCCGTCGCCGAGCATCGCGACGATCTCGCCGCGCCGCTGCAGCGAGGTCACGATGCGCAGCTTGTCCTCGGGGCTGATGCGGCTGAAGGCGCCCGCGCGCTCGGCGGCCGCCGCGAGCTCCTCGTCCGACATGCCCGCGATGGCGCGGCCGTCGAGCACGATGCGGTTGCCGTCGACGATGCCGAGCTGCTCGCCGATCGCCTGCGCGGTGAGCTTCTGGTCGCCGGTGACCATCACCGTGCGGATGCCTGCCTCACGGAAGGCGACGATCGTGTCGAGCACGCCCGGGGCGAGCGGGTCGCTCATCCCGACGAGGCCAAGGAAGCGAAGCCCCTCGAGCACCGACTCGTCGGCGCGCGGCACCTCGCCGCAGGCGAGGGCGAGCACCCGGAGGCCGCGCCCCGCGAGCGCCTCGTTGCAGGCGAGGATCCTCTCGCGGTCGTCCTCGTCGAGCGGACGCTCGCCGTCGCGCCCCACGATCCGCGTGCAGCGCTCGAGGATGCGAAACGGCGCGCCCTTCACCCGGGCGATGGTGCGCCCGTCGCGGCCGCCCCGGTGGAAGGTCGCCATCAGCATGCGGTCGCTCGAGAACGGCACCTCGCCGACGAGCGGCTCCTCGGCGAGCGCCCGCTCGCGCGTCGTCCCGGCCTTCGCGCCGAGGACGAGCAGCGCCGCCTCGGTCGGGTCGCCCTGCGCCTGCCAGCCGTTCTCGCGACGCTCGACCAGCGCGCGGTTCGCGAGCACGCCGGTCCGCACCAGCTCCTCGAGCGGCTCCGGCAGCGGCACCTCGAGCGGACGACCGTCCTCGACCAGCGCGCCCTGCGGCTCGTAGCCGGTCCCCGTGACCTCGACCTCGCGCATCGCGCGGCGGTCGGCGTCGTACGTCGCGACCAAGGTGACGGTCGGCTCGCCGGCGGTGAGCGTGCCCGTCTTGTCGGTGCAGATGACCGTCACCGAGCCGAGGGTCTCGACCGACGGCAGGCGGCGCACGAGCGCGCGGCGCTGCGCCATCCGGTGGACGCCGAGCGCGAGCGTGATCGTCGCGACCGCAGGCAGGCCCTCGGGCACCGCCGCCACGGCGAGCGCGAGGCCGGTCTGCAGGAGCTCGCGCCAGCCGAGGCCGCGCAGCGCGCCGAGCACCGCGACCGCGACGCCGGCGGCGAGCGCCGCCCAGACGAGACGGCGGCCGAGCGCGTCGAGCCGCTCCTCGAGCGGCGTCGGGCCCGCGGTGATCCCGCCGACCAGGCGCCCGATGCGCCCGAGCTCGGTCTCCATGCCGGTCGCGACCACGAGCGCGCGCCCGCTGCCGCCGACCACGGTCGTCCCCTTGTAGAGCATGTCGCTGCGGTCGGGCAGCGGCGTGTCGGGCGCGACCGGATCGCTCGTCTTCTCGACCGGCAGCGACTCGCCGGTGAGCGGCGCCTCGTTGGTCAGCACCCCGGCGCCGTCGAGGAGCCGAGCGTCGGCGGGGACGCTGACGCCCGCCTCGACCTCGATCACGTCGCCCGGCACGAGCTCGCGCGCGTCGATCACCCGCGGGCGCCCTCCCCGCACGACGACCGCCTGCGGCACCTCGAGGCGCAGCAGCGCCTCCATCGCGCGTCGCGCGCGCAGCTCGATCACCCAGCCGAGGAGCGTGTTGATCAGCAGGACGCAGCCGATCGCCACCGCTTCCGGCAGGTCGCCGACGGCGAGCGACACCACCGCGGCGACGAGGAGCAGCAGGACGACGACGCTACGGAACTGGTCGAGGAGGATCTTCCACGCCGACGCCGGACGGGCGACCCGCAGAACGTTCGGGCCGAAGCGCGCGAGGCGCTCGCGTGCCTCCGCGTCGCCGAGACCGTCCGTGCGGCTCGCGAGCGCCGCGAGCGCCTCCTCCTGGGTGAGCGCGTGCGGCGGGCGCTCGGCCGGCGCGACGCGCGAGGTGGCCGCTTCAGCCACGACGCCTCACGAGCCCGCGCCCGGCGCGGTCCGCTCCGTGCTCGTGCGCCGCGCGCCGCGTTGCTTGCCCGCCCGGCCCCGGACGCGGAGCCGCTTCGCCGCCTCGCGTCCGATCGTCAGGACGGGAACGGGAGCGTGGCGCACGACCTTCTCCGCGACGCTGCCGATCAAGAGGTGCGAGAGCGCGCCGCGGCCGGTCGTCGCCATGACGATCAGGTCCGCCCGCCGTGCCGCGTCGAGGATCGCCGCGAGCGGCTCGTCGATCACCACCCGGCAGCGAACCGCGATCGGGCGCCCTGCGCGCACCCGCTCGGCAACCGCGGCAAGCCGGTCCTGCTGCTGCGCGACCACCTCCTTCGGCGGCACCCAGACCGGGCCGCCCGGCGGCCGGATCCCGGCGAGCGAGGTGACCGGGGGCATCGCGTTCAGCACGGTGAGCTCGGCGCCGCTCGCCTCGGCGAGCCTGCACGCCGCGGCGAGCGCGTCCTCCGCGTGCTCCGAGAAGTCGAAGGGCACGAGGATCCTCGCGAACGGCGCCGCCGGGGCGCGCGTCGCGGCTTCGGGATTCGCAGGCTTCGCCACCTTCTGGACCTCCTCCACGATCGAGCCTACCCTGCGCTTCGTCGAAGGTCGCCCGGTCCGCTCATTCGAGCGCGCCGTCTCGACCGCTGGAAGGTCGATTGCCGCAGATTCCGGAGCGCGACAAGCGCGTGCGTCGAAGCGCCCGCACGCCCACGCCATGGCGGTACGGATCTTGGTTGGCTCGAGGTGAAGGAGCGCCGCGCCGCGGCCCGGCAAGGAGAGACCGCTCGTGAACGCAGAATTCCACCCGAGGACGATCGCCGTCGCCACCGACTTCTCGGACAACGCCGAGGTCGCAACCACCTGGGCGACCGAGATCGCGCGCCGGCATGCGGCGAAGCTCGTGCTGCTGCACGCGATGCTGCCCGAGACGCCGCCCGTGCCGGAGTTCATCGTCCTGCCGCCGACCTATTACGAGACGGTGCGCGAGGCCGCGCAGCAGCGGCTCGACGAGCGGGTCGCGGAGCTCCGCAGGAGCGGGCTGGTCGCCGACGCCGAGGTCGTGATCGGCCCGGCTGCGACCGCCGTGCTCGAGGCGGCCGACCGCCTCGAGGCCGATCTCCTGGTCGCCGGCACCCGCGGGCGCACGGGGTGGAAGCGCATGCTCCTCGGCAGCACCGCGGCGCACCTGGTGCGCGACGCGCGCTGCCCGGTCCTGACGGTCCATCCGATGGACGCGGGGCCGCCGCGTCCCGTGCGCAAGGTCCTGGTCGCGACCGACTTCTCGGAAGCCGCACGCCGCGCCGGCCTCGCGGCGCTCGCGCTGGGCTCGCCCGAGGTGCCGCTCGTGCTCCGCGTCTTCCACGTCTACCGGCTGCCCAACGAGGCGCTGCACCTCCCCGCGAAGATCCTCGCCGACGTGATCCACGAGTCGCGCGAGGCGGCGCTCAAGCGAGTCGCCGAGGAGGCCAAGAGCCTCGCGCGGCCCGGAGTCACGGTCACCAGCATGGCGCGCGAGGGGTTCCCGCCCGAGCTCATCCTCGAAGAGGCGCGCCAGATCGACGCCGACCTGATCGCGCTCGGCACGCAGGGTCGCTCGGGGTTGGACCGGCTCTTTCTCGGTAGCACAGCCGAGCGGGTCTTGCCCGCGGCGCCCTGTCCCGTCCTCACCGTCCGCCACGCCGACAACTTCTGAGACGTCTTGCACCGCGCGAGCCGGGACGTTTTAAGCAACGCTGTGCCGGAAGCAATCCTCGTCGCCGACGACGAGCCCGGGGTCCGCGAGAGCCTCGCCGAAGTCTTACGTGATGCCGGGTACACCGTCGCCACGGCGAGCGACGGGAGCGCTGCGCTGCGCGCGATCGACGAGCAGGACTTCGCCGTCGTCGTGACCGACCTCCGGATGCCGGGCGCCGACGGCCTCGCGGTCCTCGAGCGGGCGCGCGAGGTCTCGCCGCAGACCGTCGTGATCGTGATGACGGCGCACGGCAGCATCGAGAGCGCCGTCGAGGCGCTCCGCGCGGGTGCGGCCGACTACATCCTGAAGCCCGTGCTGTTCGAGGACCTGCTCGCCAAGGTGGAGCGCATCCTCGAGCACCGGGAGCTCGTCTGGCAGACCCAGGTGCTGCGCCGCGAGATCGAGCGGCACGTCGACTTCGACCTGGTCGGCAAGAGCCCGGCGATGCAGGAGGTGACCAAGCTCATCGCCAAGGTGGCGCCGACCGGCAGCACCGTGCTGATCACCGGCGAGAGCGGCACCGGCAAGGAGGTCGTGGCGCGCGCGATCCACCAGGCGAGCCCGCTGCGCAACAAGATCTTTCTGCCGGTCAACTGCGCCGCGATCCCCGAGTCGCTGCTCGAGAGCCAGCTCTTCGGCCACGTGCGCGGCTCGTTCACCGGCGCGATCTCGAACCAGGAGGGGCTGTTCAGCCGGGCGCGCGGCGGCACGATCTTCCTCGACGAGATCGGCGACATGCCGCTCGGGCTCCAGTCGAAGCTGCTGCGGGTGGTCGAGTCGCGCGAGATCCTGCCGGTCGGCGCGACGACGCCGGTGAAGGTCGACGTGCGGCTCATCGCCGCCACCAACCGCGACCTCGCGAAGATGGCGGCCGAGGGGACGTTCCGCGAGGACCTCTACTACCGGCTGAACGTCGTGAACATCCATCTGCCGCCGCTGCGCGACCGGCGCGAGGACATCCCGGGGCTGATCGAGTTCCTGATCGAGCGCCACCGCCGCGAGCTCAAGCGCCCGTTCCGCGGCGTCGACAACGCGGCGCTCAAGGTGCTGATGTCGCAGCCCTGGAAGGGCAACGTGCGCGAGCTCGACAACGTGATCGAGCACGCGATGATCGTCGGCGAGGGGGAGTGGATCACCCTCGCCGACCTGCCGCGCGCGCTGCGCGACAAGGGGGACGGACTGCCGGACGTGGTGGGCGACGACCTGCGCCAGGCGCTCCGGGCCTACGAGAAGATCCACATCGAGTCGGTCCTGCGGCGGACGGGCAACGACAAGCGGACGGCCGCCGAGAAGCTCGGCCTGTCGCTCTCGTCGCTCTACCGCAAGATCGAAGAGCTCAGCATCTCCGTTGAGTGACAAGAAGGACGACCCGGCCGGCCTCGAGCTGAGCCGTCTTCTAGGCTTCGACGAGCAGCGCATCGCCGAGCGGCTCGCCTTCTTCGAGCTCGGCGAGGCGGACGCGGCCCAGCTCACCGCCCTCGCGGAGGTCTGCGGCCCCGAGATCGACCAGGTCGTCGCCGACTTCTACGCGCACCTGCTGCGCTTCCCGCAGCTCGAGGAGATGCTGCGCTCGGAGGCTGGGCGTGTCGCCAAGCTGCAGGGTCTGCAGCGCGAGTACTTCCACCAGCTCACCGAGGGCCGCCTCGACGCGGACTACATCGAGAGCCGCCTCCGCGTCGGCAACGCGCACCAGCGCATCGGCCTGCGTCCCGAGTGGTACATCGGCGCCTTCAGCCTCATGCTGCGGCTGCACCTGCGCGCCATCTTCGAGAAGCAGGGCGGCGCGGCCGCGGACCTCCTCCCCCAGGTCGAGTCGCTGATCAAGGTGGTGTTCCTCGACATGTCGCTCGCGATCGACACCTACATCGCGGGCGGCTTCGTCGAGCGCGAGACCGCCGCGCGCCTGCAGCGCGCGACCGAGATGGCCGAGGAGGCCCTGCGCGTCAAGCAGGAGACCGAGCGCCTGAAGGACGACTTGACGAGCATGGTCGTCCACGACCTCAAGAACCCGGTGAACGGGATCGAGATGATGGTGCAGCTCGCGCTCCGCAAGAGCGCGAACCTGCCCGAGGTGCACGTCGGCTACCTGAAGCAGATCCAGCGGACCTGCCGCGAGATGATGCGCCTCATCCAGAACCTCCTCGAGATCACCAAGATCGAGGAGGGAAAGCTCGAGGTTGCGCACGAGCCCGTGCCGCTCGGCGAGCTCGCCGCGGAGGTCGTCCGCGAGTACACGCCGGTCGCGGAGCAGGCGTCGCGCACGCTGCGGCTCGAGGTGCCCGACGGCCTGCCCGACGTGGTCGCGGACCGTGCGCTCCTGAAGCGCGTGCTGATCAACCTCGTGACCAACGCGCTCCGCCACAGCGACAGCCCGGAGGTGCGCATCGACGCCCGGGCCGAGCCGGGCGACGAGGTCACGCTGCGGGTCATCGACCGCGGCGTCGGGCTCGACCCGGAAGCGCTCGTCACCGTGTTCGAGAAGTTCCGCAGCGTCCGGCGCTCGGGGGCGAAGGTCGGCGTGATCAGCGACACGGGGCTCGGCCTGCCCTTCTGCAAGCTTGCGGTCGAGCTCATGGGCGGCCGGATCGCCGCCAGCAGCACGCCGGGCGGCGAGACCACGTTCGCGGTCACGCTGCCGAGCCGCTGACGGCGCGCCCTCCCCGCGTCGCGCGCTACTCCGAGCCGCCGTTGCCCTGCGGGCCCGGCAGGAGGCCGCGCAGGACGCGCGCCGGGTGGCGCACGAGCAGCACCGGTTGCGCGGCGCGGCGGACCACCCGGTCGGCGACGCTGCCGAGCAGGAGCGAGCTCACCGAGGTCCAGCCGTGCGTCGCTAGCACGATCATCGCGACCTGCCGCGCGTCGGCGACGCGCAGGATCTGGGTCGCCGGGTCGCCGGGCCGCAGCAGCACCTCGCTGCGCACGTCGTAGCCCTCGAGGATCCGCTGCGTGCGGTCGAGCGCGGCCCGCGCGCCGTCGCGCCGCGCCTGCACCGCGGGCGAGGCGGGCGCCACGCCGGCCCGCTCGTCGACGTGCAGCAGGAGGATCGGTGCGTCAAAGCGCTCTGCGGTCTGCCTCGCCACTTCGAGCGCGTGATCGGCGTCTGCCGAGAAATCCGTCGCGACGAGAATCGGTGCCGGGTCCATTCCAAGTCGGCGCTGAAGCAAGCGTCTTACCACGGGCGCCCCCTCGCGCCGCAACGCTGGCGCTCGCGCTGCTTCGCACGGCTCGGAACGGGTGCCCGGGGAACGTTGCCACCCCTGCGAGGCGCGCGTCGCCGCCCGGACCTCGGCGACCGCGCGCGCCGTCCGCTTCGCCGCGCAGCTTGACGCCGCGCGCCGTCGGCGGCCGGCCAGCCGACGGTAACCTGCCGTCCCGCCGCGAGCTTCGTCGGCTCGAGCCGCGCCCGCGCGGAGCCGGCTCGTCGCGCCAGACCCCCAAGCAGGGAGGCTGGCACCTGCCCCGAAACGACGGCAGGATGTCCCCTGCTGGCAGAGCGCTTGCGTTGCCCGCGGGCAGCGCCCGCAGGGGGGCCGGACGGGAGGCGGAACAGGCAAGGAGGACCGAGGGCACGAGGACATGGTGGAGCGCGCGGGCGCACGTGCGCCGCTCCGGGAGCGAGCCGGCCCCCTCTACGGGAGACGCCGGCGCCCGGCGCTCGCGCGCGGCAGAGCACGACGCCGGCGTCGCGGCCACCCGGCCGACGCCGGCCCTTCGGACGAGGACTGGGATATGGAGCAACCGCTCAGGATCAGCTATCGCGGCATCGAGCCGACCGAGGCCATCGAGGCGCAGATCCGCGAACGCGCCGCGAAGCTCGAGCGCTTCTACGACGGCATCGTCGGCTGCCACGTGACCGTCGAGGCGCCGCACCGTCGCCACCACAAGGGCACCCTGTACCGGGTCAGGATCGACCTGACGGTGAAGAACGGCGAGCTGCTCGTCGGCCGTGATCCTGCGCAGCAGCACTCTCACGAGGACCTCTACGTCGCGATCCGCGACGCGTTCGACGCGGCCAGGCGCCGCCTTCAGGACCACGCGCGCCGGCAGCGCGGACAGGTGAAGCGCACCGTCCAGCCGCCACGCGCGCGCGTGGTGCGCATCTTCCCCGAGAAGGGCTACGGCTTCCTCGCGACCCCCGACGGGCGCGAGATCTACTTCCACCGCAACAGCGTGCTCAACGACCGGTTCGACCGGCTCGAGGTCGGAACCGAGGTCCGCTTCGCCGAGGAGCAGGGCGAGAAGGGTCCGCAGGCGAGCACGGTGGTGCCCGCCTGAGCCGACCAAAGCGGCGCGGCGCGGCGGCACCTCCCGCCGCGCCGCACGCCGTCAGCTCGCGCTTGCCGCGCGAGGTTCGGTCTGCCGCTCCGCCTCGAGCACGGTCTCGATCGTGCGGAGCAGCGCGTCCGGGGTGACCGAGACCGAGTCGATGCCGCGCTCGACGAGGAAGCGGGTGAACTCCGGGTAGTCGCTCGGCGCCTGGCCGCAGATGCCGATCTTGCGCCCCGCCCGGCGCGCCTCCGCGATCACCGTGCCGATCATCGTGAGCACCGCGGGGTCACGCTCGTCGAACACGGGCGCGACCAGCGCCGAGTCGCGATCGACGCCGAGCACGAGCTGGGTCAAGTCGTTCGAGCCGATCGAGAAGCCGTCGAACACGCTCGCGAACTCGGCGGCGCGCAGCACGTTCGAGGGGATCTCGCACATCACGTAGACCTCGAGCCCGTTCGCGCCGCGCTCGAGCCCGTGCTCGGCCATCAGCGCGAGGACCCGCCTCCCCTCCTCCGGCGTCCGGCAGAACGGGACCATGAGCTTGACGTTGACGAGCCCCATCTCCTCGCGCACGCGGCGCATCGCGCGGCACTCGAGGGCGAAGCCCTCGGCGTAGTCCGGGTGCGCGTAGCGGAAGGCGCCGCGGAAGCCAAGCATCGGGTTCTCCTCGTGCGGCTCGAAGTCTGCCCCGCCGAGGAGACGCGCGTACTCGTTGCTCTTGAAGTCCGAGAGGCGGACGATCACGTCGCGCGGGAAGAAGGCGGCGGCGATCGTCGCCACCCCCTCCGCCAGGCGCTCGACGAACCAGCGCCTTGGATCCTTCGCGCCAGCCAGGCGCTCCTCGATCGCCTGCCGGGTCGCCAGGTCGCGCACGCGCTCGGGGTGGAGGAGCGCGACCGGATGGACGCCGATCCCCGCGACGATGAACTCGATGCGTGCGAGCCCGACGCCGAGCGACGGCAGGAGCCCGAGCCGGAAGGCCTCGTCGGGGTTCCCGACGTTGAGCGTGACGGCGGTCCGCGGCTTCGGCAGCTCGGCGAGGTCGACCGCGCGGCGCGTGAACGGAACGGCGCCGCGGTAGACCCAGCCGGTCTCGCCCTCGGCGCAGGACACGGTCACCTCCTCGCCGTCGCGGATCAGGCGCGTTGCGCTCTCGGTGCCGACGACGCACGGCACCCCGAGCTCGCGGCTCACGATCGCCGCGTGGCAGGTCCGTCCGCCGCGGTCGGTGATGATCGCGGCCGCCCGCTTCATGAGCGGCTCCCAGTCGGGATCGGTGAGCGGCGCGACGAGAACCTCGCCCTCCTGGAACTCCTCGAGCGCGCGCGGCTCGAGCAGCAGCCGCGCACGCCCCGAGCCGATCTTCTGCCCGACCGCCATGCCCGAAACGATGCGCTCGGCGCCCTCGGGCGCGTGCAGCGTGTAGACCTCGACGCGCGTCGGCGTGGCGCCGCGGTGCACGGTCTCGGGGCGCGCCTGGACGACGTAGAGCCTGCCGTCGACGCCGTCGCGCGCGAACTCGATGTCCATCGGCGTCGGCCGGCCGTGGTGCGCGGAGTAGTGCTTCTCGATCTGCACCGCGCAGCGCGCGAGCGCGGTCACCTCCTCGTCGGTCAAGCAAAGGCGGCGGCGGTCTTCTTCGGGCACCTCCCGGCGCACCGGCTCGTTGTGCTCGCCGCTCACGAGCTTGAACCTCTTGGCGCCGACCTTGCGGCGGAGGATCGCGTCGTACCCCTTCGCGAGCGTCGGCTTGAAGACCCGGTACTCGTCCGGGTTCACCTGCCCCTTGACCACCCCCTCGCCGAGCCCCCACGCCGCGTTGATCAGCACGAGGTCGGGGAAGCCGGTCTCCGGGTCAATCGTGAAGATGACGCCCGAGGCGCCGTCGTCCGCGCGCACCATCTGCTGCACCGCGATCGAGAGGCGCACCGCCATGTGGTCGAAGCCCTGGTCGAGGCGGTAGGAGACGGCGCGGTCGGTGAACAGCGAGGCGAAGCAGCGCCGGCACGCGTCGAGCAGAGCCTCCTCGCCGCGGACGCCGAGGAAGCTCTCGTGCTGGCCCGCGAAGCTCGCCTCGAGCAGGTCCTCCGCGGTGGCGCTCGAGCGCACGGCGACCGCGGGGTCGGGGCCGCCCGGCATGCGGCAGTAGGCCTCGCGGATCTGCCGGACGAGCTCCGCGGGGAGCTCGGTCGCGAGGATCATCTCCCGCACCTCGGCCGCGGCGCGGCTCAGCTCCGCGAGGTCGCCCTTGTGCACCGGCGCCAGCCGGGACGCGATGCGCTCGCGCAGACCGCCCACGTCGAGCAGCGCCGAGTACGCCTCGGCCGTGACCGCGAAGCCGCCCGGGACGCTGAGCGGACCGTCGCCGAGCAGCCGGGCGAGCTCGCCGAGCGACGCGGTCTTGCCGCCGACCAGCGCGACGTCGCCGAGCCCGACCTCGGTGATGTCGAGGACGAACGGTCTTGCTCTCTTCTCCGCCATGGTTGCCTCCCGCTCACCCGGGGCTGCGCACGGTGAGCACCGGGCACGGCGCCGCCGAGACGACGCGCTCGGCCGTGCTGCCGAGCAGCAGCCGGTCGAGGCCCGAGCGGCCGTGCGTGCCCATCGCGATCACGTCCGCGCCGACCTCCTTCGCGTGCTCGATGATCCGGGTCGCGGGGTGCCCCTCGGCGATCCGCGTCTCGACGCGCAGGCCGCGCGCCCCGAGGCGCTCGGCGAGCCGCGCCATCTCCTCGCGCGCGCTCTCGACGACGCCTTCCATGCCGGTCGCGAGCACCGGCTGCGGCGCGATCCCGAAGACCACCGGGTAGCGGTAGACGTGCAGCAGGACGAGGCGCCGGTCGGGCGCCGTGCCCAGCACGCGCGCGGCGGCGTCGGCGGCGCGGGTCGCGTCCTCCGAAAAGTCCGTCGGCACGAGCACGGTGCGCACCGGCCGGTGGCGTCCCGGGTCGTCGGCGTGCGTCGTCAGCACGGGGCACGTGGCCTCGCGCACGAGGCGCGCCGAGACGCTGCCGAAGACGACGCGCTTCCAGGCGGTGAGCCCGCGCGTGCCCGCGACCAGGAGATCGGCGTGATGCGCCTTCGCCGCCGCGAGCACGCCGCCGGCGATCGGCTCGCTCGTGAGCTCCGTCTCGACGACCAGACCCGCGCTGCGCAGCAGCCCGGCGACCGACTCGAGCTGCTCGGCCGCCTTGGCGCGCGCCTCGGCGTACACCTCCTCGGCGAGCGGCACGTACTCCGGCGCGACCGGCGTCGTCACGACGACCGCGTGGACCAGCACCAGGTGCGCGCCGTGCTCGAGCGCGAGCTCGCGCGCCCAGGCGATCGCCGCTTCCGCGTCGGGCGAAAAGTCCGTCGCGACGACGATCGTCCGCAGCGCACCCGCTTCGTCCTTCTCCGTGGCGGCCATGGCGCTACGCTCCCGTGGTCTCGGCCATCGAGCCCGCGAGGCCGAGGAACGCGTCGAGCACGTCGCTCCGCGTGAGGATTCCGACCAGCTTCTCGCCGTCGACGATCGGCACCGAGCCGATCCGCTCGCGGCGCATGATACGCGCCGCCTCCTCCACGGTGTCGGACGGGCGAAGCGTGATCGGGTTGTGCGACATCACCATGTCGACGGTCACGCGCCGCGGGTCGGTCTCCGACACCGGCGCGCGACGCCGCCGGGCGGGCTCCTCCTCGCGTGCGATCGCCTGGTCGATCTCGGTGAAGATTGAGGGGAACACGTCGCGCAGGTCGCGGTCGGTGACGATCCCGATCAGCTTCCCGTCGCGCACCACGGGAAGCTGGTTCACGCGGTGGCGCGTCATGAGCTCGCGGGCGTGCGCGACGGTGTCGAGCGGCTTGAGCGTGTGCAGGCGGGTGGTCATCCATTCCTCGATCAGCATGTCGTGCGCTCCTCCGTCCGGCGGCCTGGCCGGGCGCTCCTGCGCTTCGTGTTTCAGAGCACGGAAGCAGACGCAAAGCCGGGGCCAGGGGGACAGCGATTGCGCGCCTCGGAACCGGCACGAGGCGCGGCGCGGATCCCATCGTCACGACGACGCCGCCGCCCGGATTCGCACGCTTCGGAAGAAGCACACGCGATCGCTGCGTGCGTCTCGCCCGGCGCCTGGCAGCAACCTTGCGACGCACGCGCGACGGCTGCGGCGGAACGGCCCGCCACGGCCGAGAGGAGCGAAAGCCATGAACAGCATCGCACGCGACGACCGCTACGCCGGCGCGTCGTCCTTCGAGGACGCCTCGGTCGACCCGGCCGGCCTGCTTCCCGCACAGCGCGAGCAGCGCTACGACCCTGCGCTGCCGGAGCGGCGCCTCATGGCCGCGGTTCTCGCCCAGGCGCTCGAGGACCACCGGCGCTCGGTGAACGACAAGCGCCCCGCGGCGCAGCGCCTGCTGCGCAGGACGCGCGCCTGGTTCCGGGCCGACGAGCCGAACTGGCCGTACTCCTTCACCCGCATCTGCGCGGCGCTCGACCTCGACGCCGACACGATCCGCGCCCGCCTGCTCTCGCGCGGCCTCGCGCGACCCGCGTACTTCGTCCGGGTGACGGGGCCGCGGCGGCGCCGGCTCGGCGCGCGTGCGACGGAGCCGGCGCTCGAGCGCCGCGTCGCCTGAGGCGGGCCGTCGCGCGCGGCGCACGCGCGCACGGAGCCCGCGCGTCAAGTAGCGGCGGCGGGGCTTGCCGATCGCCCTTTCGTGCTTACCTTCGTTCGCTCGATGCAGGAAGCGAAGGAGCTGCGAGAAGGCACGAAGGACAACGACAAGCGAAAGGAGAGCACGGACGCACGCGGCGCGTGGCGCGCGGCGGCCGGGCCGAGCCGGTCGGGCGACGGCCGCACGACCGAGGTCCAGGTCCGCCCGAACGTGATCCGGCGCCGCCGGCATGCGCCCGAGGCGCGTGAGCCGCAGGCGCCGCACCGCACCGCGAGGGTCGACGAGCGCCCGCGCGAGGCACAGGTCGAGCCGTTCGTCGAGTCCGCCGCACCCGAGGTCGGGCAGGACGGGGCGCTGGTCGACCTGCCCGAAGCGCCGGCTCCGGCGAAGCCCGCTCCCGCCGCACCATTTGCGGCGAAGCCCGCCCCTGCGGCCGCGCCGGACGTCAAGAGCGCAC
>FWPU01005787.1_pt1 | contig 26031 bp, 17 predicted proteins | sample 2228361 | NCBI WGS metagenome assembly FWPU01 (sample SAMEA103939777, study PRJEB20133) | metagenome | reverse complement strand
ATAAAACTATTGTTTACAATTTATATAAAAAAAGAAAAAGTAAAAAGATCAAATTATATACCAAAAATTAAAAAATCTTCTTCTTTAATATTCAGAGGGATTTTTAATTGTCTTTAAAAAAAGTGAATTTAAAATATTATATTATAAAATAGTAGATAGTATTAATGTAGAGTAGAAGATGGTTGATTGGGGTAAGTTAATAGCAAAAGCGGAAGATGCTGTGGCGCGGGGCAACTTTGAATACGCTATAAGTATTTATAAAGAAGCAATAAAACAAGATCCGCAAAATGATACTTTGAGGAAAAGTTTATATTTGACATGCGTTAAGAATGTGGAAGCGCAAGGGAAGAAGAAGTTAAAAAGTTTAGGATTTATGGATAACATAAAAATTACAACATATAAGACAATGAAAAAATATGACAGACTTTGTGAGTTTTTGCAAGAGTACTTGATTTATGACCCCTATAATACAGCTCAGCGAATTGAACTGGCAAATGCTCTGGTTCGCTTGAATATGATAGATGCTGCTATTTCTGAATATGAAATTGTTCTTCTTTCAGACAGTTCAAATATTATGGCAGCAAAGGAACTGGGGCATCTTTATGTTCAAAAAGGCGAAGGTGCTAAAGCGCAAAAATACTTTAGTATGGTATTAAGGTATCAACCTGACAACCGCGAAGTTCAAAGAGCTCTCCGTGATTTATCCGCGGTTGGCACAATGACAAAAGGTGAAGAAAGTGAGGAAGTAACGGTAACTGTTAAAGAAGGGCATCAGGCAACACAGGATGATGTCAAAGAGTTATCACCTGAGGAGGAAATCAATAAATTATTGGATACCATAGATCAGAATCCTAATGATACATTTAACGCCAAGCACTGGTTAAGAATAGGGGATATATATCAAAAGAAACTTAATAACTTACAGAAAGCGTTAGATGCATTTATGAAGGCATCCCAAATAGATAAATTAGATCCTGTTGCAAAACAAAAGGTAGGTAATGTAAAGATTGCTATTTTTGATGAGCAGATAAACAACTTGAAAAATAAGTTACAACAAAATCCCAATGACCAGAATTTAAAAACAAAGTTAGATGCATTAATGAAGGAGAGAACTGACTTTTTACTTGTTGAATATGCAAGGCGAATAAAAGAAAAACCTACAGATTATGCTTTAAGATTTGAATACGGAAGATTGCTTATTAATAATGCAAAATATGATGATGCAATAGCGGAGTTACAAATTGCGGCTAAAGAACCGAGAAGACAGGCAGCATCTCTTTATTATATAGGTGTGTGCTTTTTGAAAAAGGGATTATCTGATGTTGCAATTACAAACTTTCAAAAAGCATTAAAAGTTAATTATGATATTGAACTTTTCAAGGAAATAGAATACGCGCTGGCAAAGGTTTACGAATCAAAGAAAATGCTAAAAGAGGCGCTTGAAGAGTATAAGAAAATAATGGAGTCAGATTATAAATATAAAGATGTTTCTGTAAAAGTAGAAAGTATAACAAAGCAGTTGGAGAAAGGTGAGTAAAAAATGCCAAATACAAAACAGGCAGAAAAAGCTCAACGACAAAATAAAAAAAGGTATCTTTACAATAAAGTTATTAGGTCAAAAGTAAAAAGCGCGATAAAAAAATTCAGGGACGCGGTGAAAAATAGAGAAAAGGATAAAGTAGGTGAACTATTAAAATATGCCCAAAAAGTAATAGACAAAGCATACAGTAAAGGAGTTATTCATAAAAATAATGCAGCAAGAAAGAAAAGTAAGCTTGCCTTGATTTTTAATAAGTTAGCTAAATCTTAATCCGTAGTCAGAAATCCCCGGAAGCGGTTGTAAAAAAATTTTATATACATACATATATTTGCTTTCCTCACACTCAAAACTTCCATATTCTATTATATTGTCGCTAAGAAAAACCTTAAGGTAAGTTGCAAAAGTTAGCTACAACAGAGATTAAAAGAAGAAAAAGTAAAATAGCAAAGTTATAAAATGGACATTAAAAATCCCATTGTTTTACGGTCCAGAAAGTTTTTGACATATAATTGTTATGCTTGTTTTTTAATAATTAAGTAATAAAATAAATTCTAATGAATAAAAAAGTTGGAATTTTAGTAGGAAGTTATTTTATTATTGTCAGCTTCTTCTGTCAAAACATACAAAACATAGTTGATAAGATAAAAAAAGCAAAAGATAATAAGGATAGGTATTTATATGAAGAGGCAATATTCAACTTATTAAAAAGAAAGTATGCAGAATGGGTTGCAGTAATAATAAAACTAAAGAATGATGAAGAATTAAGGTATAGAAAAGAATGTCAGAAGCTATTACGAATTTTAGGGAAAAAGATGTATCTTGATAAAGTTTTTCCAGATGACATAAGAAAGAAATATAACAAAGAACTTTTGGCTTTAATGATATATGTTAAAAAGAAAAATCTCCAGATTCTAACTCATATAAATAATAAGCTTAGTGATTCAAAAAATCCTTTTTATATGTGGGAGCGGATTTTATATGAAATAAAAATGGAACTAAATAAGGGCAGAAGAATTAGCGATAAATTTGTAGTTGAGATTATATTACTACTTGTTGAAAGATATTATTTAGTTGATAATATCAAATGGATAAGAGAGCTAATTTATTACGATGATATTGGTATCAGGAAAAAGGCATTAGACATTATAGCTAAATTTAGTTATGATGAAGCCATTGAAGAGGTAACAACCTGTTTATTAGACAACGTAGCTGAAATTCGGTCTTATGCTCTTGAAGTTTTAGGAACATTATTTGCAGTGGATAAAAAATTATATATATTAAAGGCTCTGGAAGATGAAAATCCTCATGTTCGTAGGTCTGCCATACAAACTGCAAGAAAATTAGGTATCAAAGACGCCCATTCTTTAGAGAAGGTAGTAAGATATTTACAAGATGAAGATGTGGGGGTGGTTATAGAAGTTTTAAATACGATAAGGTATCTTAATTTAGTTAAATATGCTGACGAGGTGTTCGATCTCATTAAAAATAGGGAAATTCCGGATAGCATAACCCAACCAGAAGAATTTAATAGCACAGTTCGACTGCTTAACGAAGCAATTATTACTCTTACATATCTTAACTACAAAAATCCCTTATTTAAAAAATTCCTTTTCGAGAAAATTATAGCAAGTAATGAACCTCAATTAATTAAATTTGCTTTAAGGACAATAGGATATCTAAAATTTGGTTCTAAAAATACTATACCTACTCTCTTGAAAATTTTTGATAATCACCCAGATGACAGAGAAATACAGGCATCTGCATTATATGCTTTAGGATATTTGAAACAAAAAGATGTTATAAAAAAGTACATAGCAAAAAAAATAGGGGTAATGGAATACGATGAAATAGAATCCCTTTACGAAATAGCAAAAAATATATACTCACCTCAACTTATCAATATGCTATTTAGAAAATACCAGCAAAAAGATACAGATGATGAAGTAAAACTATATTTAAAGAAAATTCAGATTATTCAAATATTAACTCAATTTACATTCAGTAAAAATGTTAAAAATGTTATTTTAAAGCTACTTGATGAAGAAAGTGATGTGAGATTGATAAACTTAATGGCAGAAGGGTTAAGTAAATTTAAATTAGAAAATACTGATTATGCATTAGTGTATAAAGTCTATGAAAAGGATTTAATAGATACGGAAGGATATTTGCCTATATGTAGAAGAAATCTTGCAAAACTTATATCCAAAATTCCTAAATATTTTAATGAGATATTTAAGGATTACGACGAAACTGAAATCATATCGGAACACAAATTAAGTTATTTAGAAGCATTAGAACAAAATACGGAATACCTTAACAATGAATCTAAAAAAAGAGTTATAGATTTAATTTATAACTCAAAGACTATAGATGGCTATGACCATTCGCCACAGATTTTTAGAGCTGTGTGCACAATAATATATTTAGGAATAGATAAATTTATAGATAATAATATAAGAAACGAAATGATAAAACTTATTGATAAGTTTGAGGGTAACTCAAAATATACGAGCGCAGTTCTTGCCAGTAAACTCTTGTTGCTCCTAAAGGGTGATAAGAATTTCTTAGATATTATTCCTGAGGTTCAGGATATAAAAGGATTTTGCCAAATTAGTGAATATTTAAATTTAATTAATAAAAAAGAATTTTTAGATGATTTTAGAAAAATTAAGTTTAAAAGCCAAATATTAAATGGACCTTTATACCTTGTATTAAATACACTGAATAAAAAAATAGAAGGAAAATTTGCTTACTCACTGAATTATTTTAACCTTCCTTCAGAGATACTTAACAAATATATATTAATAAAAGTAAATAAAGGTGATAATTTATTTACTCTTTTGCAATATATAAAAGATAGTTTTGGTGATTTTACATATTTAATCCACGGAAACACTATTGTCCTATATACAATAGAGCAATTAACCCGGCAATGGCTTAGTTGGTATTACAAAAACTATAAGAAAGTTTAAATTAGAATTTAATAATAGTATTTCATATCATTAAGAAGAGTATTGTATCCAGCAGGAGTGGTAATAGTAAAACAAATTAAAATAAAAAAGTATAAAATATTTTGGGAATTTAGGATTTTTTTAAACCTTAACTACAAAACGCTCGGGGTAATCCATCAAATTAATAGAAGATTTTGCTTTATTTGTTTGGTCAATCTTAAATAAAAAAATAACCTCATTTCTAACAGGTGACTTTTAATAAAATGCATAAATTCAGTATTCGATTACAAAATTACCATATTTTTGGGAATAGGGTAACTGCTCGGTTTCAACTTGTGTTATATTTCTCCTAAATCTACTTTTTACAGCGTTTACAAAATTTTCTATTTCATCGTCCATTCCGTAAGCGACTAATTCAACCGTTCCGTCATCTAAATTTTTGACATATCCTGTTACTTCATAATTTTTTGAGATATTTACTGTTGTATATCTAAAATTAACTCCCTGAACCAAGCCATAAAATTTATATTTTCTACCTACCAACTGTTTTCTCTCTTCTTTTTTCATTTTTGAGTAGTTAAGTTTTAGTGAAAAAATACATTATGGATTATGGTAATGCTGTAGCTTGTCTTGTATGAAAGGATGTTTTTATATTCAAATTACTTATTCTATTCCAGTAACTTATCACCACCACGCTAAAAATCAAATGTTACAATCATTTATGGGGAGTTATTTTAATTGTCAATAATTATACTACATACCGAACATTTTTTGGATATCTGTCATGGATGGCATTTTGCCGCCTTTTCCGCTCTTTTTCATAATTGATTTTATCTTAAAAAAACTGTCCAAAAATTTTTTTACTTGCCCTGTAGATGTCCCACTACCTTGGGCTATTCTTCTTCGCCGTGATTCATTTATTATATGGGGCATTAAACGTTCTTTTCGTGTCATAGATAATATTATTGCTTCCATGTGTTTTATTTCACTGCTTATATCAACATTATCGGGCAATTGCTGTTTCAAACCAATGGGTAAATATGATAGTAAACTTGTAAATCCTCCTAACTTTTTCATAAATTTGAGCTGTTTAATAAAATCATCAAGGGTAAATTCTGCTGAGAGTAATTTTTCCTGCATTTCTTTTGCTTCTTCTTCTTTAATATGTTGTTGGGCTTTTTCAACTAAACTTACAATATCACCCATCCCTAATATACGCTCAGCCATCCTATCAGGATAAAATTTTTGTAATTCATCAATTTTTTCGCCTACACCCACAAAATATATTGGTAGACCAGTAATAGTTTTTAAGGACAGGGCAACACCTCCTTTAGCATCTCCATCAAGTTTTGTTAATATGTAACCTGTTATAGGAATGTAGTTTAAAAATACGGATGCCTGGTTGACTGCATCTTGACCTACCATGCTATCAACTACATAAAACACATAATCAGGTTTTACCTCTTCGTATAGTTTTTTAATATGTTCCATCAGTTCTTTTTGAATATGTAACCTGCCCTGAGTATCAATAATGATGACATCGATATTATTACTTTGTGCAACTTTTATACTTTCTTTGATTATATTCAAATCGTTGGACTCGGAAGTATAGAAAGTTACACCTACTTTTTCAGATAATTGCTTTAACTGTTCCTTTGCCGCGGGTCTAAAAATATCTGCTCCAACCGTTAAAACACTTTTACCATCTTGCTTAAAGTAATTTGCTAATTTGACACAGGTAGTTGTTTTCCCTGAACCTTGCAATCCTACAAGAAAGATAATAGTTGGTTTTTTGGATACTTTAACTGTTGTTTCTTCCTGTCCTAATAAATTTACTAATTCATCATAAAATATTTTAACAAACTGGTCTGAAGCAGTTACACCCGTAATTTTTGTTTCCCCAATTGCGCGTTGAGATATTTTTTCTAAAAGAATGTTTACTACTTTATAGTTTACATCAGCATCTAAAAGCGTCTTTCTTATCTCTTTTATACCTTCTTGAATATTTTTGGATGTTAATTTATCCTTTGCTAATATTTTACCAAATATTGAATCTATCTTACTGGCTAAATACTCAAACATTATTCAGGATATACTACTGATGTTATAGCTTTACCTAATATCAAATATTTATTTGCAACCTTCTTTATATCGTCGTTTGTTAATTCCTCTATCTTTCTCAAATATTTTTGGGTGTAATCTATGCCCAGATTATAAAGTTGGTATAATCCATAATCTTTTGCTCGTGCTATATTTCTTTGAATCTGCTTTAATACTGTTCCTGTTATTTCATTTTTAAATTGTTCCATGTCTTTCTTAGAAATACCTTTTGATTTTATTTCATCTAAAATTTCTTCAATGCAGTTTCTTACATTTTGCTCCTCTTTTTTATCTATTCTTGCATATATATACAATGCGCCTGTATCCAGCCAACAGTTACTAAACGAACTGATTTCATATGCTAAACCTCGTTCCTCTCTTACTTTTTTAAATAAAATACCGGATATCCCTCCTAAGAAATTATCAATAAAACTCAATGCGAATTTATCATCATTATAAGTATTACAAGTTCTAAAACCTATTATCATTGCAGTTAATTTTGCCCCTTTTTTCTTTTCTTTTATTATCTTACCTTTCTCAAGATTTATAGCATTATTTTTCAAGTTAACTTTGCCATTTTTAATACAATATTTTCTTATATTATGTTGTAGGATATCTAAAAACTCATCTTTTGTGATATCTCCAACAACTGATATAATGATATTATTCTTTTTAAATACTTTTTCATACATATTCTTAACTTGTGAAATCGTGCTACTTTCTATTTCATCTGCATTACCTAATATAGAAAAGCTATAAGGATGGTTTTGAAAGAGAGTTTTGTTTAAGTTCCTGTAAGCAATATTGAATGGATCTTCATATAATTCTTGAACCTGATATTTAGTAATATTTTTTAGATTTTTGAACTCGCTTAAAGGAAAGCTTGCTGTATTTATACATTCCCATACGAGAGAAAATACACTACTAAAATATTCTTTTAAAACAGAGGCGTCAATTGAATATGTATCATAGTGAGATGACGATTCAACAATTGTTCCAATTCTTTCAAAAAACGAAGCAATAGAATCTGCGTTTTTTGTTGGCGTTCCAAGTAAAAGCATTTTAGAAGTTAAATATGATATCGCGCTTTTTTTTGCGAGTTTTAACCCACCAAATCCACATATTGAAAAGCTCACAATAGGAATTTTGCTATCTCTTTCATATATCCATCTTATTCCATCTATATCTCCTGTTTGGACATTTTGTTCTTTTTTAATACCGTTTTGGGATACCTTTACTTCAAATGTTTCCACCTTCCATTTTTCTGGTGCAACAAAACTCAATACTTCATTATTTGTGTTCATGTATTTAGGGACAATTTCTATTATATCTTCAAGTTGCATTTTTTTTATCATCTCCACGTATTTTTCGTCATATAGAGGGTCATTCATATAAAATTGTGCAAGGGCACCAAGCATTCCCATGTCTTGAACTGTTTCTCTTTTCTTATAAAAATCCATTATCACAGAATTTTTTATTTTTTCTAACTCATCTTTATTTAAAGTATCTATAACTTTTCCCAATTCTTCCCTTATTTTTTCGTATATATTTTTTACATCTTCCAAACTTTTTGTTAAACCGCTTATAAATAAAAAGCCAGGATAGAAACCAGTGAAATTTGATACTATTATCTCGGATGCAATATTATCTTTGTATACTAATCTATTAACAAGTCTTCCTGTTCTACCGCTTCCTAATATAGCAGCTAATACATCCATTTTAGGCATATCGGGAGAATAAATGTCTACCGTTTTGTATCCTAACATAAATTTTACATTATTATCAACAATCGGTAAAAATTTATATGAATCTAAATGTTTATCTAATTTAGGTTCTGAGGGTAATTCCGGGAGTTTTCTACCGTCTTTAAAAAAACCACTAAAAAGTTGTTTTGTTTGTTGGATTGTATCTTCTATCTCAATGTTACCTGTTAAACAAATACACATTCGTTCAGGGACATAAAACAAATCAAAATATTCCACTAAACTATTTCTTGTCAATTGTTTTATTTTGTCAATATATCCACCAACTGGAATACGATATGGGTGTTTTTTATACATAGTTCCACAAAATAAATTCCATAATACTTCTTGAGGATTTTCCTCGGCACGTTCCATTTCTTTTATAATCACTTCTTTCTCTTTCACAAACTCTTGCTCATCAAATGTAGAATTTAAAATTGCATCTGAAATAGCATCGTAGGCATTATTCCAATAGTCGCTTTTTACTACGCTATAGTAAACTGTTCTTTCATAAGTTGTATAGGCATTTATATAGCCTCCACAACGCGAAATTTCATTTATAAAATCTTGTGAAGTTCGTTTTTTTGTTCCTTTAAAAGCCATATGCTCTACAAAATGAGAAAGACCACTACCAGCATGTTCACCTTCAAAAATGGAACCTGCTTTAAATACACATACAATTGAAACCAACCTACTTTTTTTATATGGATTTACAATCAGTTTCATTCCATTATTGAAAGTAACTCTGTAAATGTTTTTAAACTCTTCTATATTTACTACCTCCAGTTTAGTCATAATTACAATACTCCTACTTTACTAACAGGGACAAAAAACTTGTATAAGGTAAGCTTTCTATAGTAATATGTAAAAGGCGACGGTCGGATTTGAACCGACGAATAGGAGTTTTGCAGACTCCCGCCTTGGACCGCTTGGCTACGTCGCCTTCTATAATCTTTTAACATTACAATTGTGTATTTTATTCTATACTTTTTATAATTTTACTATATGAATATAAAAAAAGATGTATATAAAGAAAGCATTAAGTTTCTAAGATGTCTCCTTCTTTATAAAAATATAGAGGATGTTATAGTTGATAGTGTAAAAATCGCTACAAAACTTCTAAATGCTCAAAGAGCTACTCTTTTTATTTATGATTATGAAAAAGATGTTTTGTTTTCAAAAAGCGCAACGGGATTAAGAAACCAAACTATAGAGCTCAAACTTGACCAGGGTATTGCCGGTTGGGTAGCAAAAAATAAAAAATTAGTAAACATAAAAAATGTTTATAAAGATTCACGATTTTTAGATTCTACTGATAAAAAATTTCACTTCAAAACAAAAAATATGTTATGTGTCCCTTTAATTTCTCTGAAAGGTGAGATAGTTGGTGTATTGCAAATTTTAAATAAAAATAAAGGGTACTTTTTGAAAAAAGACGAAAATATTGCAGAAGTATTAGCAGAAACAATAGCTTCTATTTTGGAAAACTTTAATCTTCAACGGGAAAATGAAATAATGTTGAAAAGCACAATCAAGGCTTTATCATCTGCAATAGATGCTCGTGATCCTGTAACTAAAGGGCACAGCGAACGAGTGAGTAAATTGGCGGTAAGGGTCGGACAGGAATTAGGATATTCCCAGGAACGCTTACAACTTTTAGAGTATTCTGCATTATTACATGATATTGGTAAATTAGGTATTAGGGATAATATATTGCTAAAACCAGATATTCTAAATCAGGAAGAATTTCTTATTATGAAGAAGCATACAGAATTTACACGTTCAATTTTAGAACAAATTTATTTTCCTCGCCATCTTAAAAACATACCGCATATAGCATCCTCTCACCATGAAAAAAGGGATGGTTCTGGGTACCCAAATGGTTTGAAAGATGAAAAAATTCCTGAAGAAGCTAAGATAATAGCTGTCTGTGATATTTTTGATGCTCTCGTATCACACGATAGACCATACAAAAAAGCATTATCTGTGGAGCAAGCACGAACTATTTTGCAACAGCAAAAAGGAATTTTATTAGAATCAAAGATTGTAGATTTATTTTTTGATAAAAAAATTTACACAGAAGTGTATCCACATCTTCAAACACCTGTTTCAACTACATTATAGCTAATAAAAAAATTCTCATTCTAAGAAAGCAAACATTGGGATAAATTACTTAATTGCTCTTTTGTATGTAAGGCAGAAACTGAAATTCTCAGTTTGCATTGATGTTCTGGCACAGTTGGAGGTTTGATGGCTGGAACATATATATTATTCTCTAAAAGATAGGTGTAAATAATATCAAGCTCATCTATACTTTTATATTTTTTTATAAAAATAGGCACACTTTGATTCATACCTAGGTTTCTATTGAGAAAATATATATTTTCTCGTAATTTATTATAATAAGATCCGTCTTGTGTCAAAATTTCTAATGCTTTATTTGCCATTGCGCAAATATACGGTGGTAAGGAAGTATCAAATAAGAATGTAGAGGATTTGTTCTTTATCAATTCCAGTAATACCTTTTTGCCTGCTAAAAAACCACCTAAACATCCTGTGGACTTAGAAAATGTTGCAATATAAATTATATTATCTATATTGCTCATTTTTATATCAAAATAATTAAAAATATTATTATTTAAAACCATGAAACCGTGAGCATCGTCAATTATTAGATATGCACCATTTTCTTCTTTTATTCTCGCTATCTCCTTCAAGTCAACTATTGTTCCTTCCATACTAAAAACACTGTCGGTTGCTATAATCTTATATTTGGCACGACTTCTTGAAATGAGTCTTCTCAACATACCATAATCTAGATGCTTGTAAAAAAATAGATTCATTCCTGCAAGCCTGGCACTGTCAATTAAACTTCTGTGAGAATATATGTCCATAAAAATGTCCGTTTCACCTTTTAGAAATATTTGGAATATAGATAAGTTTGCTAAATATCCAGAGGAAAAAATTAAAACATTCTCAATTCCCAAAATATTCCCTACCGTTGAAGATAAATTTTTATGATGTATACTATAACCACACAATGTTTGAGCTGAACATATGTTGGAACCAAATTGTTCTAATACTTCCATGCCTTTTTGAATAACTTTGTGATTTTTTGAAATTCCAAAATAGTCATTTGAACCGAAATTTACATATTCCTTTCCATCAATAAAAATTGCAGTAGGAGTATTTTTTTCTATTACATTTAGCTTCCTATATAAGTTACCTTCAATTATTTTTTCTAATTGCTTGTCAAAATAATTACTGCTCATATTCTTAAAATCTAATTGATATATTTTGTTCATTATAGGTCGTCAGGTGAGCAGTGAGGTAATTTGTGAGTATTTTTATTTTTATCCTTTGTCTGTTTTGTTTTTGATTTGTTAATAGCAATAGGCTTAACATACTTTCTTCACAATCATTATAACCGATTTATTTTAAAATTTCATGCTCTTTTATACTCCTTATTAAAATCCTTCCATGATACCATAACTGTTCTTAAGAGTAAATAATTTTTATGTTGTATGTATGAATAGCAAGGAAACCAATTTTAAGCTTGTGTGGGATATTTTTTATTTATTGTTTGAAGTGTCAGAATTTTCTAAAATATAATTATCAATATTATGTTAGATTTATAAGCACTTATTTATGCTCACTTGCATATATTGTGATTACATAATTTATTTTAAAATCTTCTTTTATGTTATAATAAGGAAGATAAGTAATATTTAATACTTTTAAAGGAGACAAATATGGGTAATAGAATCACTCTTTCAGTTATAAAAGCGGATGTTGGGGGGTATGTAGGGCATTGCACTGTTCATCCTCATTTGTTGGAGAAGGCACAAATTGAGATGGAAAAATACAAGAAGGATAAAATACTAATTGATTTTCAAGTGACTAATTGCGGTGATGATATTGAACTTATAATGACACACAAATTAGGAGTTGATAGTGAGAAAGTACATAAACTTGCTTGGGATACTTTTTTATCTGTTACAGAGGTTGCAAAGAAACTTAAACTTTATGGAGCGGGGCAGGACTTACTTTCGGATAGCTTTGCAGGTAATGTAAAAGGAATGGGACCAGGTGTGGCAGAGATGGAGTTTGAAGAGAGGAAGTCAGAACCGGTAATTATTTTTATGGCGGATAAATGTTCTCCAGGTGCATGGAATCTACCTCTATATAAAATATTTGCAGACCCTTTTAATACTCCAGGGCTTGTAATAGATAGTGCTATGCACAGCGGCTTTTCTTTTGAGGTGATAGATGTGTATGAAAACAAGATGGTAAAACTAAACTGTCCTGAAGAGTTGTATGATTTACTTATGTTTATTGGTGCCCATGAGAAATATATGATAACAAAAATTTTTAGACGCTTTGACAACGAAATTGCATGTGTTGCATCAACTCAAAAGCTTTCTCTTATAGCAGGCAAATATGTTGGTAAAGATGACCCTGTATGTATTGTTAGAAGTCAATCTGGTTTTCCCGCAGTTGGTGAGATTTTAGAACCATTTGCGTTTCCCCATCTGGTTGCAGGATGGACAAGAGGTTCCCATTACGGACCTTTGATGCCTGTAAGTTTCAAAAATTCGACACCATCAAGGTTAGACGGTCCTCCTCGTGTAATAGCCGCTGGTTTTCAAATTGCTGATGGAAAACTTATTGGACCTAGAGACCTATTCGATGATCCAGCCTTCGATTTAGCAAGATATCAAACAAATGTAATTGCTGACTATTTAAGAAGACATGGCGCTTTTGAACCTCATAGGTTACCACTCAGTGAATTGGAATATACTACAATGCCAAAATTGATTGAAAAATATAAAAATAGATTCCAAAGAGTAGAATCAAATAAAACAACTAAAAATATTTATGCAAAAACAGAAGAGTTTGACTAATATATCAGTTTTTAACTAATCTAATAAGACAGCAGAGGCAAGGGTTGTTATATTAACTAATGCAATAAAGATGTCGTCTATTATTTCCGTTTGCCCTACTTCATTATTTTTCTGGTTAAACTTAAAATCTATGAATAATTTATCTTTAGGAAGTGATTTTAATTGAAATATAAAAAAATTACCACCCGCACGAAAAACAGGATTTTCATTGCAATATATACTAATATTCCCATTATATATAGAACTGCTGATAAACAAAGGGATTCTTTTGTTTGGCATTACTTCTAAAGTTAATTTGTCCTCATTATTGTTGTATTTAAACTTCTGGTCTGGTATAGGTATTGGAGAGATAATTAAATTATCGAACAATCCGAAAAAGTATGGGTAACCAGGCTCATATTCACCATAACCTATTGATATTCCAGCAGAAAAAATTTTGTAGTTTGGTAGACCGAAAAAAGACGATATAGGTAACTTATTTAGGTTTTTAAAATATTCTATATTGAGTTTTTTATTATCCAGATAAAACTCTATACTGGAATCTTTATTATTTTTTATAATTTTCCATCTTGATTTTATTCTAAACCAAATATCTTTTGGCAATATTTTGTTTTCATCTTTAAATATGTATTTCAAGCTACTTCCTCCACCATACTCTATTAAAGGGTTAGAAAATGAAGTTTTAAATGAAATCCTTGCAAACCTATCACTCCAAATATCAGCCATATTAGACAGAGTAATTAAATACTTTCTTGAAATGTCATCTAAGCTTCTAAACCATATACTAACATATCCTTCATTTTCAAAATCAAATTTTTTATTAGGTAAAGGATTGGCAAGAGTGCAGTATATATTATTTTCTTCTATTATCTTATTTTTTGTATGAAAGATATTTGAAGATGCTATAAGATATTGCCTCTTAGCATCCAGAATGAAACCTTCTTTTGTCTTTGTTAAGTCTATACTTATGCCCTTTATTTGTGTCTCTTTAAAAAGATTATTATTGTTATTATTATCGACAATATTATATATTTTATATTTAGGATCAGATGCAAGTTTTGACAGATTGGAAGAAGCATCAAACAAAAGCATCCTGTTATCTATCTGTGGAGTTCTTAAATTTGAACGTGCTACAAATCCATCAAAGTCCACTAATTGACTAACTTCTAAATCCAAAGGATAGATATCTAATGTATTTTGGTTGTTTAAATTAACAAAATGTCTTGCAAATTCATTTTGATTAACAACTTCTACCAAATCAAATATCTTTCTTATTTGATAAACACTATGCTCTGCTAATTTGCCATCTTTCTTAGCAAGAATAACTTTAACATCAAACTCAAAAACGCCGGTAGGGGAAAAACTTATTTCTGTTGTATAATTTATCATATCGATTTTATTCATTCTTTTAAATAAAGGATGGGGTGGATAAAAAAAATTCAAATTAGAATTAGGGTTAAGATTAGTTAAGATCAAATCAATTTTTTCTTCAGATAGATTATTATCTTTAAGAATTGTCCTAAATTCATTCCAACTTTTTATTGGGCTTTTTTCTTTATACTCCATAATTCTTTTCGATAAAGATAAGGCTTCTTCTGAGTTAATTTCCACCTTGATCAATCTGCCGATAGGTGTAAGATTATCTTTTTCACTTTCTGGGATATCTAAAATAATGTTTGATAAATACATCCCACTAATTTCGTTGAGGAGAGAATATATAACCTCAAGCTTAGCAGTGTTTATATTTATATATGCTTTCTTAAGAAATTTTATACTTTTTGGAATTAAATCTGAAAGAGAATAGATATTGTCGCCAATTTTATGTATGGTTGCTCTTTCCTCTAAAGGAGATGGACCAACGATTTTGTTGGTAGAAATTGAATCAACAGTGAAAAAATCCTTAATAAGTTTTCTTTGTTCAAAATTGAAAAGTTGCATTAATGAAATTAAACTTGTTATCTTGCCAGATGTTTTTAATTCAAAAATTTTCCACAGAGATTGATTTTCTTTTATTTTTATAAAGTTTTCTAAAAGAGTATATAATGATTTTTCATCCTGTGTAACATTTATTTTAGAAGATGAATCTATTATATCTATAGCAGTGTATAAATACATATCATTTTTGTAATGAGTTTTTAAATTAAATTTTGGTAACTCGCTAACGAGATGAGAAGGACTTTCCTGTGATGGGAAAGCATTAAACGAAATGGAGAAAGGTGCTTCCTGCAATCTATGTATAATGTTCGCTGTTGCCCTTTCTATATTGTTTTTTGCCTCTAACCTTGTAACTATTTTATATATATGTAACTCTTTTTCACTCTGCGCCCCTTTTGTAATAAATAATAATACTAAAGCTAAGATAGAAAACAATATGAGTAGTATAAGAATAGTAAACTCAACAATACTTTGCTTTGAATTTGAAACATTCATTTTTTACCGCGGTAATAATGGTTCACATGTCGGTAATTCAATATTATTCCCTGTACCAGCAATCTGCTCCTCATCAAAACATTTGCATATATTGTAAAGAAAACAATCCTGAATCTGCGTATCATATTTAGTATCACCTATTCTATGTATCCATATAGATGAACAAATATATACCGCTTTAAATTTCTTACACAATTTCAGTATTTCATCATCTGAAAATACCTGCATCCTACAATTAAGGTAAGGACCTTTAACAGTGTTGATAGATAATGACATATGCTCATCCACCTCTGCCTTCCTACATTCCTCATTATCTAATGCAATGATTTTTGATGATAAAAAATCCTGCTTGTTTTTACATATGAAAGGAGTGCAATAATCTTCTCTTAAAGTACACTTTTTAAGATTTTCACACCAAATGCATTTTTTTTCCATACAACTTTGTGGATCTGTGATTTGTGCACAATCTTTAAGTGGTGAAGAAGGATCAAGACATTGTTGAATGCATAATTGATATATTGTTTTTTCATTCTCGTCTATCCAGCTTTTCAATAGATTATAAGTATTAATAAAGTTTGACTCTATATATTTCCTAAATGTATAATAAAAATTTAATGCGTCTTTCACTTTTTTAGAATAATGCGATGAATACATTACATTTAAATGAAATATAGCATCAAGTGGATAAGATGTAATAGAATTAAAATAATCCTTTGTTTTTAGTGGTATTCTGTTGTCACAACCGCAATTAGTGTTACCTTTATCAACAGTAGGTATTTTCTTTTCAGTAATGCATTTGTCAAAAAAGATATTTTCGTTATATTTTATATGACATTCTTTCTTGTTATTATCCCATGCCAGAAAACTTTCGGTAAAAATACTAATTATTTGGTCTTCAAGCAGTATGATATAATCAATCAATTTTTCTCGATTGTTTTCAAGATATATTTTCATAATGTCCTCGGCATAAAGTTCAATCTCATGCAAAAGAGTTTGCAATGCCTGGATTTTCAACTTATAATCTGCAAACTTTTCTGCAAAATTGAAAATTTTTGCAACCCATTGAAAATCCTCAGGAGTTTCCCTAACGGTGCGGTAGAATGTCAATCTGCATTCAGGACATTTTTCTTTTAAATTTAGGACCGATTGGTGTAATAGTAATTGTAGTGAATTTGTATATAGATAACGTGGTAAGAGATATTTACATATTGCATACTTCAAAATATCCATATTTTTGTAGTCAATAAAAAACTTAGTAAATGTTTTTGTAAGTATGTCAATTCTTGCTGTATTATATTTAACTCTATCTATGATTATTTTTTCAAAACTTATCTTTTCCTTATCCTGACAAAGTATGAACATACATAGTAATATATAGTACACTCCCAAAAATTTTAAGTTTGAGCCTTTAATCTTCATCTTACATACTATTCTTATATATTATCAATTAAGTGTCCCATTTTTTCTTTTTTTGTTTTTAAATATCTTACATTTATTTCATTGGGTTTTATCAATATAGGTTCTCTTTTTACAATTTCTAGGCCATAACCTGCAAGAGCTATGATCTTTTTGGGGTTATTAGTAAGTAATATCATCTTTTTTACACCTAGATCGACTAAAATTTGAGCCCCTGTTCCATATTCTCTCAAATCTACTGGCATACCTAATTTCTGATTTGCTTCCACTGTATCAAAACCTTTATCTTGTAATGCGTAGGATTTGATTTTATTTACCAACCCTAATCCTCTACCTTCTTGTTTTAAATATAGCAACACACCTTGACCGTAGTCATTTATATATTTTAGAGCTACTTTCAACTGTTCGCCACAGTCGCAACGACGCGATGCAAAAACATCTCCAGTTGTGCATTCTGAATGCACCCTTACTGGTATAGGTTCGTCTTGAACTTTTTCACCAACATTTCCTTTCGTTAGTGCTATGTGTAAAAAATCATTAATTTTAGAACGATATAAATAAAGATTGAATTCACCATAAATAGTAGGTAAAACTGTTTTCTCAACTCTTTCAATAAGTCTTTCCGTTTTCATTCTAAATGCGATAATATTAGCTATGGAACAAATTTTTAGGTTATACTCTTTAGCAAAATTTAAAAGTTGTGGTAATCGTGCCATTGAACCATCATTATTCAAAATTTCACATATAACTGATGCCGTTTTAAGTCCAGCCAATCTCATTAAATCCACAGACCCTTCTGTATGTCCAGCCCTTATTAATACTCCTCCGGCTCGTGCAACTATGGGGAAAATGTGTCCAGGGCGCCTGAAATCGCTTGCTACACTATTTTCATCTACAATCTTTGTTATTGTAAGTGCTCTGTTAAATGCGGATATACCAGTTCCTGAATCCTTGTGATCTATAGAAACTGTAAAATTTGTCATATACGTAGATTGATTTTCGGGAACCATTGGATGTAAATTTAATCTGTTAGCTATTTCTTCTGAAACAGCAACACATAAAAGTCCTCTTGCTTTATGCAAAATAAAATTCACAATTTCAGGCGTTACATGTTGAGCACTAATTACAATGTCGCCTTCATTCTCTCTATTTTCATCGTCAACCAAAATGATCATTTTACCATCTCTAAGATCCTTAACTATTTCTTCGATAGGACTAAACATTTTTTTTCAATAACTCCGAATTTTAAAATTTATTCATTTATTGATATTTTATCAATTTTTATAAAATAATTTTTCCTTTTCAGAGCACTATAAGCAGACGGTAAAATGTAGGAAGGTAGAATATTCTGTCACCCCCTGGAGTGTCAACTTAATATTTTAAAAGCTTACGACACTTTTTAAAATCTGTAAAATATCTATGATATTTGAGTTTGTCAAGGTATGCTTTGTTGATATTATATTGCAAAGTTTAATAATTTCCTAAGAAGGCAAATTTATTATATAAACTAAAGTTATGAAAGCTAAAGAGTTTATGCACACAAACAAGACAAAATGATGAAAATCGCTTAATATTTAACAAATAGAAATTTTATTACGATTTAGCAACTTATTAAATATCGATAGAAAAGAGAATAACAAAAAGATTAATTTTTTCACCATCTTTTTATACGACGGTATTTTTACCTTTGTTTTTAGCAATATAAAGTGCATTATCAGCTTTTTTTAAGAGCTCTTCCTCATTAGTTATGTTATCAGTAAATTCGCCTACGCCTATACTGACTGTCATATTGAATGAACAACCGTTGGGTAAAACAATATCTTCCAAAGCAATAAGTTTGCGCAAAAGTTCTGCTTTATAAAAAGCATCATAACCACTTGTTTCAGGCATGATAATAGCAAATTCATCACCTCCATATCTACAAAGGTAATCTGTAGTTCTTAGATTACTCAATAAAATGTTAGCCATTTTTACAATTGCCTCATCGCCAACCAAATGGCCGTATGTATCGTTTATTTCTTTTAAATTATCAATATCAATAATAAGAAGGGATAGATCTTTTTTGTATCTTCTTGCTCTAATTAACTCTTCTTTTATTTTTCTATCAAAAAATCTTCTATTATAAACATTGGTTAACTGGTCTGTAATGGAAAGTTCTTCAAGTTTTTCATAAAGAATGAGATTTTCAAAGAATATACCTAGGATTTTCGCAAGAGACTCTAAGGAATCTTCATAACCTCTTGCTATAAACGGATTCTCAAAAATGAGTTTTACTTCAAATTCGTCTAAAGTAATTTTTATTGCCCCCCATATATTTTGTTTGCCTATAAGGGGAGAATAATAAAATACTTGATTTTCAAGGATCGGCTCTTTTGTGCTTATAATTTTCATAATTTTAGGATACTCTACACTATCCTTAAAGTCGCTTAATCCTTTTTCTTTGATGTATAACAATAATCTTTTGTTCTTTAATATATAGAATTTTATATCTTTGATACCCAGTTCAGGTACATTGTTCAAGTATGTAGTAACATTTTTAAAGAATTCTTCCTCATTACTTATTCTTAAAATTTGTGAAGTAACTATTGGAATATACCTTATCTTTTCCGTAAGTGCATGAATACGTAAAGTATTTTTTTGTAATTCTATTGTTTGGTGTAAATGTTCCTTGCTCTTATTGGCAGATTTTCTTTGCGTTGTAACAACTATAAAATCAGATTGTTTGAAAAGCACACAATATTCTACTTCCACCTTACCTTTACCAAAGTTTATTATTAAGTTATTTAATAATAAAAATGGTTGAGAGCTGTTTTGAAACTTTTCTATATTTTTTTTGTCATCTTCAATTACAACATATTGCATCAAGTTACCTTTTGGTTCTGAGTTGAACTCATTGAGAAAACTTTTGTTTACTTCTATAATATTAAGTTGGTTATCTGTGATAAGTGTTGATTCTACGCTGGATAAATAATCCTCTCTTGACAGTGCCATAATTTTTATTTTATATTTGTAATTTAATAAAAGAAAGATTAGTTATAAGAAAATTCATCAGGATATTAAACAAGGAGATTTTTTAGTTTTTGTTTTATAACTTTATCTTTTTATTATTGTCTTTGTTGAAAATTTGTCCAAGCTACGACAAGGTTTTGAGTTGTGAGAATAGAGTGATAAATTATATTCATCATATAAAATTGTAGATTGCTATAGATTCTCTTTATTGACACATTTAAACTGTTACTTTACTATTCATCTTATGAAAAGGAGTGTTTTTTGTTAGTTACCAAAATATGGATGAGATAATGTAGAATACACAAAACTTGTAAATTCAAACAAATTTTTATAAAACGCAGTAGTAAAAAAACAAGGAAATCATTTTTCCTTATTAGTGGGAGAAATCTTTACTGGTTATTAATTGTAATTATTTTTTATATTTTCCGAATTTTTTCTCAATTGTTGTGATCTTTTCTTTGAGTAATTTGTTTTCAAATTTTAATTTTTCAACTTCCTTCTTTAAATTTTCTATGTCTTGTTTTTTATCAGTTGACTTTAGTTGCTGTAAAATTTTTTTTGCTGTTATTTTATTAACACTATGCAATTCATTGGATATTGCATCTGTAAGAACAGGAGTTGCTTTTTGTATATCAAATTTACCGACTGCTGATAATAGCATGCTTCTTACTAAAATGTCATTTTCCTCTGATAGGAATTTTTTTAAATAAAAAAATGCTTTATCAGAAACATAATTGTCATATATGCTGTATTCACTTAAGCCATTAATGATGCCTGCCTTAACATATCTATGTTTTGTTTTTTTATAACCGGAGACTAACTCCATTATCTGTTTTTCTTCTCTAAATTTGCCTAATGCAAAGTATGCAGCCCTCTTAACAATGTTATGGATGGAAGGATAATTTAAGTATCGTTTTATAGTTTTTATTGCTTCATCCTTTTCTTCATTACCAAGATAGTCAATATCAGCAATTCCTGTTAAGCTTACACTTAAAAGGTAGGGATTTTTCTCATAACTCAAAATATCTTTGAAAAATGTATAATTTGCAAGAGATTTGAAAGTTGATAATGTTTTTAGAATTTGATGTTTTACTTTTTGGCTTGTAATTTTTTCATATATTGATTTTAATTTTTCTTCTACAAACTTTGTTGGGAAGTTTTCCAGTGATTTTGTTAGTAACACCTTTGTTTCACGAAATGTATTTTTATCTAATATCTTTTTAATAATTTTTTCAACAAGTTCTTGGGAGTATGAAATATTACTTATATTATTAAGGAATAAGTAATGCGTGTAATAACTTGTGGAATAATCTAATATATTATTTAATTCTTTTATGGAATAATTTACTTTGATTGTTTTCAAAGAAGTAAAATCAGGGTCAATTTCAAAATAAGATGGTTCCTCATCAAAGCTGAAGTAAAAATTTTCCTCTTTTGATGTCAAATTTATAATATCTTCTTTTAGAAGAGTAACTTTATCTTTCTTTATTATGTAGAATTTTATTGGTAGATTTAGTTTATAGATTGGAGTGGTATTTGTATCTTGGATTTGTTCTAATTTTAAGGTAAATATTCTATCTTTTTGATTCCATGATGACTTAAGTTCTAATTGAGGATGTCCTTCTTTGAATACCCAGGTATCAAAAAAATTGTTCAGATCTTTACCTGATATTTCTTCGAATGATTTAATTAAATCAATTGTTTCTACACATTTATGCTGATTTTTATTTATGTAATGAGTCAATGAAGAAAAGAATATCTCATCTCCTAAATAATTTCGTAGGGTGTGTAAAACTAAGGCACCTTTTGGGTATGTATGTCTATCGAACATAAGGGCAGGGTCAACGAAATCAGGGGGAACAATAGGTCTTTGGAATATTTTTGACTCATCTAAATACGATTCTAAATTTCCTACAAGCTTATATTGAAATTCATCTTTACCATGTTGATGTTCAGTATATAACGCATCCCAATAAGTTGCGAATGATTCATTGAGCCATATATGTTTCCAGTTTTTACAAGTTAAAACATCGCCCCACCATTGGTGGGCAAATTCATGTGCAAGTAATCCTCTGGCATTTTCTTCCAAAAATTCTTTCACGGTTTCGTCAAATAGGAAAAATTCTGTTAGAAATGTTGTAGTTGTATTTTCCATACCACCATACATAAAACTTGTTATTACGACCTGGGAATACGAATCAAGAGGGTATTTATATTTTATTTTCTCATTAAAAAATTTCAGTATCTTAGGAGTTTCTTTAAATGAATTCTCTGCTAACTTTTTTAAACTTAGTGGGTAAAAATAGTTTAATGTAATACCATCTACTACTTCAGAATGTTTTTCAAATTTACCACAGGCAATAGCCACAAGATAACTGGTTACTGGCCAATCCATCTTATATGTAAATTTTGTAGTGTTTCTATATTCTTTTACTTCTACTAATCTTCCATTAGCAATAGCAGTGTAACTTTTCAATACTGTTACAGATATATTTGCAGTGAATTTTTGATTAGGGTAGTCAATGGACAATAACCAATATTTGTTATCTTGTGCCTCTCCCTGTGTCCATCCTTCTAAGTAATCTTCATTTTGGACAAAATAAAAACCTAATCTCGGTTTTACTTTGTAAGCTGCTGTTATCTCAAATTTATCTTTGACTTTTTTATCTAAACTAATAAGTAATTTTTCACCATTATAATTAAACTTTACATTTTCATTATTTACTTTCACATACTCAAAATTAAAATCCACACCATCAAAACTTAAAATATTGCTCCCATAAGGAAATTTTTGGCAGGAATATTTTACAACTAAACTCAATGACTTGTTCTTGAAATCGACACTCACATCAGCATCTAAATGTTTTATTTGGGTAAAATTTTCAGGTGGTATTAAGTTATTCACACCTAATTCCATCCATTGTTTATAAGTTAGCATTTTTCTCCTCCTATTTTCTTTTTTAGATAAACTAAAATATTTAAATTATAAAATTCCTTAGGTTAAAATACTCCTTGTGATAAGGAGAAGATTTGCTGGACGTTCTGCCATCCGGCGTAGAGTATAACTAAACCATTCCTTACCTAATTTAATATATATTCTTAAATTATATCCCAGAGAAATAATTTTCCTTTGTAAGTTTTCTCGTATACCATATAACATCTGAAATTCAAAATATTTCTTGTCAATTTTATTATCCTTGGTATACTGAATGCTTGCCTCAATCAAATTATGGTCGTGCGTAGCAATCCCAATTCCACTGTATTGAGCTCCATTCACATTAAATTTTTCGTAAAATCTCCTGCTATTTTTCAGGAGTAAAAACATAAGCTTTTGAAAATTTTTATCAACATCTCTTTTATTTTGATATGCAACTAACGCAGATTCTTTATACGCTCCCTTACATAATCTTACAGAATATACATTTTTAATAGCATCATTTACGAGTTCTTCTGCTTTATATAAATATGCCTGAACAACTATCCCAACAGCAAAGTATTTTTTTACTAATATTTTATGGAGTTGTAGTGTTTTCTCAAATAAGTTATAACTCTCCATATCAATGCATACGAAATTATTCACATTTTTTGTATGGTCTACGAGTTTTGATACATTTTCAAAACAAAATTTTTCATCTAATAATATCCCAAAATGACTCAACTTAATGGAAATATATGTTGGTAAGTTATTTTCTTTAATTTTATTTAGAAGCCTTATATAACATTCTCTTGCTTCTTCTGCTTTTATTTTGTTTTTCACATCCTCACCTAAAAAGTCAATAGTTGAACTAATATTATTAACTGCTAACTTTTTAGCAATGTTTATTGCATCTTCTATATTGTCACCTGCAATAAATTTTTTTTTAATGGCAGAAAACTGGCTACTGGAGAATAGGAGCCTAAAAGAACTAAGAGTAGAAATTTTTAACAGAAATTGCTTTAGCAATATTATTTGAGGATTTTCAATATATTGTAATTAGAATCTCGTTGAGCTGGAACAAAGCCACTGCTTTTTATATTATATACAATTTCGTCAGGTGTTATGGATACTTTATAAAACTTTGATGCTTGAGATACCACATTTTCTTCAAACATTGTGCTACCGAAATCGTCAGCACCGTAAAGCAAGGCAATTGTAGCAATTTTTTCTCCCATTGTTGGCCACGACGAACCTATATGTGGTATGTTGTTTAAAAATATTCTTGATAATGCTATCATTTCTAAATAATCGTAGGCAGTAGTATAGAAACCATTATCATATTTTAAGTGTGATAATTTTGTATTCTCATGTTGAGCTGTCCATAAAATGAAAGAAATAAAACCTTGATATCCTTTAGATAAACTTTTTTTTTGAAGAGCGCGTAATTTTTCAAGGTGTTCTAATCTTTCATCAAAAGTTTCTCCAAGCCCTATAACCATTGTTGCGGTGGTAGTAAGTTTTAGTTTGTGTGCGATTTCCATTACATTTAGCCAATCTTCACTTTTTTGCTTCTTAGGTGATACGAAATCCCTGACTTTGTCTACCAAAATTTCAGCGCCGCCACCCGGAAGACCATCTAACCCTGCATTTTTTAATGCAACCAGCACCTCTTCTATCGCTATATTTTCTAGTTTTGATATATACTCAATCTCAGACGGAGAAAAAGCATCTATAGTTATTGTCGGAAAATTCTTCTTTATATACGAAAGAAGATTAATATAATAGTCTAATCTTAATTTAGGGTTATGTCCTCCTTGCAATAATATACGTGTTCCATTATATTTTAAAAGTTCCTCAATTTTTTTAGCGATAGTATCATAGTCAATTACATAGCTATCTTTTGCATTGGGAAGACGATAAAATGCACAAAACTTACATTCGGTAACACATATATTGGTATAGTTTATATTTCTATCCACTAGGAAAGTTACAATATTTGCCGGATTTATTAAAAATCTTTTTCTCAGGGAAAGCAGTCCTATCTCATTTAAGTTGATGGTATTTTTGAGAGTTTTTATTTCTTCTTTTGATATCTCTATATTATTGTTAGAACTAAGATAAGTAGTTATTTTTTGGAGAAGAAATGACGGTATTTTCTCATTAAAAATATGTTTAAGGGGCATTTCCAGCACAAAGGCTTTGTCTTGCATAATTCTTTACCTACCTTAACTAATAATGCGTGATACTCATTATACAATTCTGTTTTTTTAGGTATATTATTTTGAATGATCTTTTGTAATTCGTCATATTCTATATCCTGATTATTTATGATATTATGTCTGATGAAGATTCTTTTAGTATATTTGTCTATTACAAATGCTGGTTTTCCTGCTGCATAGAGAATTATCGAGTCTGCTGTTTCTTTCCCGATACCTTTAATGTGTAATAGCTTATAACGCAAAGTATCATCTTCTTCATTTAATAAATTATTTAGGTTACCATCGTAATTTGAAAATAAAAAAGTGAGGAAATTTTTAATTGTTTTTGCCTTCTGATTGAAAAAACCAGCGGGGCGAATAAGTTCTTTTAATTTTTCAGTGTCAAGTTGAAAGAGCTTTTTTGCATCAATAAAATCGTTTTTCTTTAAGTTTTCAATGGCTTTTTTAACATTATTCCATGATGTGTTTTGTGTAAGGATAGCTCCAATTATTACTTCAAACGGTGCATCTGCAGGCCACCAGTTTTGTTTACCAAATTCTCTGTAAAGAGTATGATAGAATTGAAGTATCAGGTTTTTCTTGGTTTTGGAGTTTGATTTTCCCTTCATTACGATTGCAGAAAGTAATTTTATATCCTTTTTACAAATTCTTGATTTTTCAAAATTTCAAATCACATAATAATAAGAAGCTTTATATATTATTAATTACCTAAAAGTTTAAAAAAGTTTACAAAGAGGCAATAGTTTACGCTTATCCTTAAGGTATTGGAACGAAGGATCTCAAAATTATATTGTATTATATAA